>UOGH01000210.1_pt1 | contig 19262 bp, 19 predicted proteins | sample 1989771 | NCBI WGS metagenome assembly UOGH01 (sample SAMEA4712198, study PRJEB27164) | hydrothermal vent metagenome | biome: marine basaltic hydrothermal vent biome; feature: marine hydrothermal vent; material: mineral | place: Pacific Ocean | collected 2011-06-14/2011-07-23 | depth 1691 m | reverse complement strand
ACAGAAAAAAAATCCCCACTTGCCACCCTTTCAGGGCGGGGCAATCGGCCTGCTCAGCTATGACTTTGTCCACTACCTTGAAGGGTTGCCAAAGACGGCAGCAGATGAACTGCAGATACCTGATGCCCATTTCTTTCTCGTTGACAGGCTGTTTGCATTCGACCATACAGAGAGAAAGGCTTATGCCATTGTCTGCCCCGGTGCAAGGCGGGCGGGGCTTGAGGCAATGGAGAAATGGAGAAATGGAGAAATGGAGGTTCGGTATCCTGCTCTCCACTACGCCGGAATGTTTGATGAGGCCGGTGACTCTCTCTGCCGCATGACTGACGAATATAACCGTGCCGGGGACGACTCTACGGATACAGTAGTACCTGAAAGACATGGACGGGCGGATATTGTATATGAGATGACAAAAAAAGATTACATGGATATGGTGGTCAGGGCAAAGGAATATATTCATGCAGGTGATATTTTTCAGGCAAACCTTTCCCAGAGACTGTCTGCCGACATAAAGGTATCCCCCTGGAGACTTTATTCGATTTTGAGACAGATAAACCCCTCGCCTTTCTCTGCATTCGTGGATTTCGGAGACTACCAGATCGTAAGCTCTTCTCCCGAGAGACTAATCAGGCTCAGGGACGGCATTGCCGATACAAGACCAATTGCCGGTACAAGGCCCAGGGGCACCACTGCAGCAGAGGACGAGAGACTGAGGGCTGACCTCCTGCTTAATGAAAAGGAACGGGCAGAGCATATAATGCTCATTGACCTCGAAAGAAACGACCTCGGCAGGGTCTGCAGCTACGGCACTGTCAGGGTTGATGAATTGATGACAACAGAGGATTATTCGCACGTAATCCATATCGTATCCAATGTAAGGGGTGTCCTCTCAACAGAAAGGGATGCATTCAGCCTCTTGAGGGCCACCTTCCCGGGGGGTACAATCACAGGGGTGCCAAAGGTGAGGTGCATGGAGATTATAGATGAACTCGAACCCGTTGTCAGGGGACCCTATACCGGTTCCATTGGCTACATTGGTTTCAACGGTGATATGGATATGAACATTATTATCAGGACGTTTGTGATAAAGGACGGCAGGGCCTATGTTCAGGCCGGGGCAGGCATAGTGGCGGATTCGGTTCCGGAAAGGGAATACTATGAAAGCCTGAAAAAGGCCGAGGCATTGCTCTCAACACTGGAGAGACTTTAACCGAAGAAGAACCACCGCTTCTTTGTCTTTGCATTATCAATTGATGCCTTTATCTCCTGCAGCATTGACATCAGTTTCTCCTGTTTTCCCCGGATATCAGACATTGCCTTGTCAAACTTCTGAACGGCAAGATCATACCTGACTTTTTCCTTGTGCGCATCCCTGCTGTTATCTACGGACTTCTCCACCCGCTCGATCTGCTCTCTGAGTTCACTCAGGGTGGAAGTGATATCTTTCAGGAAGAGTGTTATGTCGGGCCCTCCGGGCTCTGCAGGTGCGGGCCTTGGAGCAGGATTATAGGCCGGCTGTTCAAGTGCAGGCTCAAGTAGCGGGTTGACAGCAGGTTCGGCTACAGGTTCAAGTATAGGTTCAAGTAGCGGATCAACTACAGGCTCAGCTACCGGGGGTTCCTGTACGGGTTTTTCAACCTTCTCTGTCAGCTTTACGTCGATCCTGTGTTTTCTGGAAATATACTTGAGTATGAGCTTTGTTGCAGTATTAAATGTCTCCCTGACGCCCTGACCATCTATTGCAACGGCCTCAAAATAGGGGAAGGAGTCCGGGTTGAGTTCCCTGTTCAGCTCATCCACTGACATGATATCGTCAAGGTCCCTTTTGTTGTACTGAAATATAACCGGTATATCCGATGGGTCAAGGTTGTTGGCCAGCAGGTTTTCTCTCATGTTTGCGAGACTCTCACTGTTCTGTTCCCTCATCATTCTTTGAGAGTCTGCAACGAAAACCACGCCGTCAGCCCCTTTCAGTACCAGCTTTCTCGTTGCATTGTACCTCACCTGGCCGGGAACGGTATATAGCTGAAACCTTATTGAGAAGTCCTTTATCTTGCCCAGCTCTACCGGCATGAAATCAAAAAAGAGGGTCCTGTCTGCCTCAGTAGCGAGTGAGAGAAGTTTACCCCTTCTCTCGGGACTCAGTACGGAATGAAGCTTCTGGAGGTTAGTGGTCTTGCCGCTAAGCCCAGGCCCGTAATAGACAACCTTTAGTGTAATCTCTTTTGTAGCGTAATTGAAAAGTGCCATTATTTACCATTTCAGGACTACGCTGATAATCCGTGGTTATCCGTGTCCACGAAAAGAAGCCCTGAATATTTTATTAGATTATAGCATAAACACCATTTCTTGTCTGGTACTTTACCTTATACATAGCCTCATCAGCAAGCCGCATGAGGTCTTCCTTTGAATTTGCAGTTTCAGGATAAGAAGCAACACCAAAACTTGCGGTCAGCCTGATACTGTATCCCTCTTTTTTCAAAAAGACTGTAGCTGCAATCGTCTTTCTGAGCCTTTCAGCTATCTGGGCTGCGTATTTTGGAAAGGTCTGCGGCAGGACTATCACAAACTCATCGCCTCCGTAGCGGGCTACAATATCAACTGAACGGAGTTTTTTAAGCAGGAACTGTCCAACTTCAACCAGGACCTTGCTGCCCACAAGATGACCGTGTCTGTCGTTGACATGTTTGAAGTAGTCAATGTCCATAAAGATAAGGGATATAGAGGTTTTATAACGTTTACACCGTTCAATCTCCATATCAAGGGTCCTCTGAAGATACCTTGAATTAAAGAGCTTTGTAAGGTCATCGGTTATGGCGAGCTCTGCCATCTTTTGATGAACGGTTATCAGATTGATTGCTGTTGCAACAAGACCGGAGAGTCTTGTCACAAGCCTGATGTCATCATCGGTAAACCCCCCGGCGTTCCTCTTGTTAATCAGCTCAATCACGCCAAGCACCCCTTCTCTGTCTCCGATCGGAACAGTCATGACAGACCTTGTATCAGCTCCGGGATATCCGTCAATACCTGAAAGAAACCGTTTGTCTCCGGTAACATCATTAACTATCACGGGCTTTCCTTTTTCAACAACCCATCCTGCAATACCCTCACCGACCTTCAGCCTGCAGTTTCTCGACCGTTTACTCTTTTTTGCAGAGGCCTGCATAACGTATAACTCGTTCATCTTGTCGTCCCTTAACAGTATTGCCCAGCCCCTTGCCCCTATCTCGGATTTTATCCTGTTCATTATCTTTGAAAGGACATCATCGAGTTCATCCGAGACCTTCAGTATATGGGTGATCTCATCAAAAAGATCAGTCAGCCTGCAAAGGGTAGCGCCTTCCTTTTTCAGAGACAGGTTTTCTGTAATCAGCCTTCTCTCATATTCCAGCCTTTCTATTGACTCTATAAGTTCCTTGCATTCAGGATTTATTAATAAATCGGAGAGGGGTCTTTCCTTTATAAAGGAGAGTCTCCTGTTTTTTTTAGCTGACAGAATAACCTTGGGTACTGAGGGAAATGCCTTGTCCAGCTGCTGAAGACCCCTCCTGGTTGTGAGACCTTCGTTAAGAATAATAATATCGGGGGGGGTGTCAGGACTGTCCTGATTTACCGGAAGTTCCTTTTTCAGTGTCAAGTCATTAAAGCCGCAATCATGTAATATAGGGGTGGGATCCTTGGAAGGGGAGGCTATAACGAGTATTTTAGGCATTTACTCCACAGCATTTTTTATATTTCCTCCCGCTGCCGCAGGGACATGGTTCGTTACGGCCAACCTTCTTTGACTTCCTTACAGGCCGCTGTGCCTCAGCACCATTGCCGCGATTGTACGCAAGACTTAACTGGTGTTGCTGCGAGACCTTTGATGCATCCTCTTCTGATCTCACCTGTACCCTGTAAAGCCTTGTCAGAACCTCGTTTCTTATACGTTCGGTCATGTCTGAAAACATGTCAAATGCTTCACGTTTATATTCAACAAGGGGGTCTTTCTGTCCATAGCCCCGCAGGCCGATACCCTCCTTGAGATAATCCATGGCCAGGAGATGGTCCTTCCACTGATTGTCCACCACCTGGAGCGTTATGATCTTCTCCAGATACCGCATCAGGTCACTGCCTATCTCCTTCTCCTTGTTTTCATAGTATTCCTTTACTTCTCCAATAAGCACCTCTCTCAATGCCTCAATACCCGATATTTCGGATATCTTTTCAGACTTGAGACCAAAGATGCCGTAAATGGAATTGTTCAGTTCCTTGATATCCCAGTATTCGGCGTGACGGTCTTCAGGGCAGTACATGTCCAGAAGGGAATCAACTATCTCCTCAATTAACTCATCTATCTTCTCCTTGAGAGATTCCGACTCAAGTATCTCCCTTCTGAAGGCATAGATCTCTATCCTTTGTTTATTCATCACATCATCATATTCAATGAGATGCTTTCTTATGTCAAAGTTATGGGCCTCCACACGTCTCTGTGCATTCTCAATCGCCTTGGAGACAATCCTGTTCTCTATCGGTATGCTCTCATCCATTCCGAGCCGGCCCATTAACCCTGAAATCCTGTCTGAAGCAAATATGCGCATAAGGTCATCCTGAAGAGAGAGGTAGAACCTTGAAGAACCAGGGTCTCCCTGACGGCCTGAACGTCCCCTGAGCTGGTTGTCGATCCTCCTTGCCTCATGTCTCTCAGTGCCCAGGATATGTAATCCCCCTGCCTGTACAACCTTGTCACGGTTCTCCTGACAGATAACCTCGGCACGCTTTAAAGCCTTTTCCCTGTCTTCTTCCGACGGGTCTTTTTTCTTCTTTAAAAGCTCCTCCACTATGCCTTCCAGATTGCCTCCAAGCACTATATCCGTTCCCCTTCCCGCCATGTTGGTTGCAATGGTAACGGCCCCGGGACTGCCTGCCTGGGATATTATCTGGGCCTCCTTGTCATGATACTTTGCATTAAGAACAGTGTGTGGAATACCCTTCTTCCTGAGTATCTTGCTGAGCAGTTCGGATTTCTCGATTGATATTGTTCCTACGAGCACGGGCTGGCCCCTTTTGTAACAGTCCTCTATCTCATCGAGCACTGCATTAAACTTGGCAGGTTCTGTTTTGTATATCATGTCAGGATAATCCTTGCGTACCATCGGCTTGTTAGTGGGTATCACCAGTACATCAAGGTTATATATCTTTGCAAACTCTTCGGCCTCTGTATCAGCAGTACCGGTCATCCCTGCAAGTTTGTTGTACATCCGGAAATAGTTCTGGAAGGTTATGGTTGCAAGCGTCTGGTTTTCGCTCTCAATCTTTACACCCTCTTTGGCCTCGATTGCCTGATGAAGTCCGTCCGACCAGCGTCTTCCGGGCATCAGCCTGCCTGTAAATTCATCCACTATGATAATCTGTCCATCGTTGATAACATAATCCACATCACGCTTGAAGAGATGATGGGCCTTAAGACCCTGTAACACATGGTGAACAAGTTCTATATTGACGGGGTCAAAAAGATTGTCCACACCAAGGAGCTGCTCAGCCTTTATGCTGCCCTCTTCCGTGAGTATGACGGTTTTTGCCTTTTCATCTATTGTGAAGTCAACCTCGTTCTGAAGCTTTGGTATTATCCGGTCAATTTTATAATATTTGTCAGTTGATTCTTCCGACGGGCCTGAAATGATAAGCGGGGTCCTTGCCTCATCAATCAGTATGCTGTCCACTTCGTCAACTATTGCATAATTCAGTTCCCTCTGGCAGTAGTCCGCAATCTCATACTTCATATTATCCCTGAGGTAATCAAAGCCGAACTCATTGTTCGTCCCATAAGTTATATCAGCGCCGTAAGCCTCCTTGCGGGAGCATGGCCTGAACCGGTCAAGCTGTTTGTCGTCAGAGCGGGCCTCGGGGTCATAAAGAAAAGAGACATCATGCTGTATAACGCCGACAGAGAGGCCGAGGTGATGGTATAAGGGGCTCATCCACTGGGCATCCCTCTTTGCAAGGTAATCATTGACAGTCACCACATGGACGCCTCTGCCGTCAAGGGCGTTCAGATAGACGGGCATGGTTGCAACAAGGGTCTTGCCTTCACCAGTCTTCATCTCAGCGATCTTTCCCTCGTGAAGAACTATGGCACCGATAATCTGAACATCAAAATGCCTCATATTGAGAAGCCGCCTTGATGTTTCCCTTACGACCGCAAATGCCTCATAGAGGATGTCATCAAGGGTCTCCCCGTTCTCGATCCTCCGCCTAAACTCTTCTGTCTTGTCCCTCAGCCGGGTATCTGAGAGTGCAGAGAAATCAGGCTCCAGGCTGTTGACACGATCAACCATGGGCCAGATCCTCTTGATCTCCCGGTCATTCTTTGTCCCGAATATTTTTTTAAGAATAGAAACCATACTTTAATTTTAAATAATCAGCGAGGTTTAATGCAACAAGGGATGGGGGGATTTCCCCGTTGTCCCGGGGGATAAACTGCGGCTTTCCGTAATCTCACAAACTCCTTGCCTCCACCAATCCTTCCTTCATCACTAATATAAAAACGACTGTAAGGCCGGTAAGTGCACCGAAGATATTTATGAGTCTGAAATACAGGAGTGCCGTAAGTATAATAAAGACTATCAGGAGCCGGAACATACTGAAAAAGAGGAGTTTCCCCATTGCTCCCCGTGCTGCCTCGGGATTCGTCAGCCCGAGCACCCCCCAGTGAAGGCCCTTCAGGTTGACAAGTGCGAGAGCCCCGCCTGTCAGAATACTGAGGGGCAGTCTCTTCCACTCTATCAGGGCAGACAGGAGGGAGAGGGGAATCAGTATGAGTACCGCCTGCCTATTTATCCTTTTTATCATCTTCACGTTCCATTCTCCTTGCATACCTGAACAGCTCCCTGAACCCTGCAATTATACCGAGAATAAAAAAAATTATTGTGAGATAGGGAGATGTTCCGAATAATTTATCAAGACCATACCCGATGGCAAAACCCACAAAGGTGGCGGCCACGAGATTCAACGGGATTACGCTTGCATCCATGAGCTGCCGCCAGAGTTCCTTTTTTTTGTTTTCCCCCATCTGTCAACCCCGTATGGCCAAAACGGATATACGGATATATGGAACCCCGGGACTTTTATATGCAGGTCCGTTTATCAGGAAGGGTGACTCAACCTGCTTGCTGGAGACTTCCTGTCTCTTATGCGGGGAATCTAATGACACATATAAATTTTAAAACAAATATGGTCAAAAAATCCCGGTATGGCAGGTTGTTTCCCGCCATACCGGGTTTGGTAGCATTTATTTGCAGCATTTATTTGTGATACTTCAGTGACGGGACAAACTTGTTGATAACCCAGAAGAGGCCAAAGGGCATCAGAGCGATGGTGAGTGCACCAAAAAATCCTTCCTTATACATTTCTATGCTGTCGGGAATAAAGGGCAGTTTGTAATGCATGTATCCGGCAAAGGAGAGAGAGAATGCCTGTCCGCCGATTACAACATTCCACCTCATCATAAAGACCCCGAAGATAACCAGAATGAGGGCAAGCGTAGTCCTCCTTATCGTGAGTCCTGGTATCACGAGCATAAGAAATGGAAGAAGGTTACCAAAGCCGTACTGGAGGATAAAGATATCTACAAAATCCTTTCCGTATATAACGGAGCGGAGTATTTCCCAGGACTTCACTGCCGTATATCCCCTGAATACAAGGTCAAGAATCTCCAGGGTTATTGCAGCTATCATAAAGCCGACGAGGTACTTTGAGGTGTTTTTGATAAGATCGATCTCTGCCCCGCCAACATCTGCAGCCGTAACCTCCCAGGATTTCCTGGAGGTCTTGATCCTGAACTTCTTCCACTCCATTATCACTATATAGGTGAACATACAGAGGGCAATACCGGAAACAATGGCCGACATGATAAATATTACGGGCATAAGCGGTGTCATCCATAGTGCGTTTGCCTTGACCGAACCAAATATGAAGCCTGCATAACCGTGCAGGAAGCAGGCAACAGGTATGCCGATTCCGGCAAGTATCTTTATTGCCTTCTCGTCCTTGTGCAGGGCCTTTTCCCCGATATCATAAGCCCCGAGTGTGAGGACCGAATACAGCAACTGCTTGAGGCTGTTACCAATACCGTCCTTGCCCTTTAAAGCAATTGCCTGTTCAACAAAGAACTTTCTGTAGACAAACCATATCTCGGTAGCCACAATTATTGAATATGAGAAGAAGACTATGCCGAAGGCGGAGATTGCAGAGGTGAAGTGCGGGGTGAAGAAGACCTCCATACCCCTCAGTGGCTGCTGGAGATGAAACATCAACGGCATGGGCGCTACTATAAGCAGGGCAAAAGAGAAGACAAGGGAGAACTTGGCCATATCCTTAAGGTCCTCCAGTCCAAAGACATGGTAGAGAGATGAAAGGACAAAGGCTCCTGCAACCAGTCCTGTCATCAATGGGTACATGACTATCTGTATGCTCCAGTAAATATACTCGTTCGGATAGACAAAGAGATCTTTTACAGTCCATAAAGCTTCCGGGTACGTCCATGCTTCTGTCATTTTATCACCTCACATTTTCATCCAGGCCAATGTAGTAAACCTGGGGTTTGGTTCCATATTCATCTTTCAAGACAGCAACCCTCTCCGTCATGATTATCTTTGTAACAGGATCATTCGGGTCTTTCAGATTGCCTATCTGCCTTGCACCGAACGGACATGCATCCACACAGGCTGTCTTCATGCCTTTATGGATGCGGTGATAACAGAAAGTGCACTTTTCCGCCACCTTGTATACAGGATGGAAGAACCTGACGCCATAAGGGCATGCCATAATACAGTATCCACATCCTATACACCACGTCCTGTCGACAAGCACAACCCCGTCCTGTGTCTGATAGGTGGCGCCAACAGGACATACCTGAACGCATGGCGGGTTCTCACACTGGTTGCAGAGCTTTGGAACAAAGAAGGCCTTTGCAACCTCCTTTGGCTCCACTACCTCGTCCTGTATCTTCAATGTGGTGAAACCATCCCTCCCGCCGAGGGGTGTGTCAGCGACCATCCGCCCGTCTTTGAGGATCAGATATCTCTCAATCCAGGTCCTGGTGACAGGGGCATCATAGGGGACTTCGTTCTCTATCTTGCATGCCTTCACACAGAATCCGCAGCCAACACACTTGTAAGTGTCAACTATGAATCCCCACCTGACATTGGCAGCCTCAACAGCAGCCTTTGCCTCAGCAGGGCTCAGGAACCTGAAGGCACTAAGCGGAAGTGCCGATGCAACTGCAACCTTGAGTGTGGACATTAAAAAATCTCTTCGCGATATACTCATTACCAACCCTCCATATCTGGTTTATGCGGGTTATGACACATACTGCACTCCAAACCTGCATTGTGTTCTTCTGGATTGATGCCTTTGATCTTTGCCCTCTGGGTCCGTGGATAAAGAAGCTGGGCATGGCATCTGATACAGAGCGACCTGCTTTTGTTTACAACGAGCTTTGCGGGATCTTCAGGGTGGTCAATAGCAGGACCGTGACAGTTTTCGCACTGGATTATCTTGTGCTTTGAAGACATAATGGATCCATATTTGTCTGAATGGCAATCTTTACAGTACTTTCTCGTCTGATACTTTACCTTGAATGCCTTCCAGTCAGCCTCATTGCTCTTTCGATGATAGCCGTACATGAACCCTCTTTCCTGAATTCCAAAATCCGACGGAACAACAAGGTATCTTGCAACAAGGATAAGTGCGACAACACCTATCACTACCCACAGGGGCCGCAATACATGACTACTCATAAACGTGCCTCCTCCTCTTCTTTTAATTATGTAAGTTTATAAAGTTATAACTTGCTTTAAGCTTTAAATATCAAAAAAACTACACTGCCTGCTTTGTAACTCAACCCTGGGGGCCGATAAAAGTAAGCGGATCCCTGTATTCATGGCATTGAGTGCAGGTAGTTTTTGCCTGCTCCTTTGTTACCCTCCATGAATGCGGTAAATGGCATGTTTTACATTCAAGCCCCATTGTCTGGATGTGCAACTTGTGCCTGCCCACATTCAGTATCCGGGGATGACAGTTCAGGCATGTCCCATAGACCGGCATTATCTTTGCGTGAGGCTTATGGCACTTGTAACAAAAGAACTGCATTGGTGCATCCTTGGGAACATTAATCTTGGCAGCCTTCTTGATCATTGCCTTGTCAGGCAGGAAGAACTGGACATCGATAGTGTCATCTGCTATCAGTTCTTTTCTTACCGCTTCGGTGCCGTGACAGAAGAGACACTTTTTTCGTCCGGGCCTCAGGTCTACTGTCCTGTCGGTATGGCAGTTCAGACAGGCAAGACCCTCCATGCCAACACCATGCACCTCCTTGCCTTGATGGCATCGGAGACAGAATCGTTCCTCTGGCGTAAACTTGTGCACTTCATACCCATGACATTTGGAACACTCTATTTTTTCCATAAAGTAATGCTTTGCATGCATCCTGGAGTCGTTTATTTTTTTGGCATCCGGATACTTTTTGTCTTTCTCCCAGTGACATTCAATGCAATACTTCCAGGGGACTATTATCTTGCCGTGCCTTGGCGGGACATTCTTGGGCCTGTGGAGGACAAAAGTAATAAGGAGTCTGTTCTGCTCGGGAATGGTAAGGTGATGACACTCATGACAGTTGATTCCGGTATGTTCACTCTTCTTCCACGCATCATAGGCGGGTTTCATAAGATGGCAACTGATACAGAACTTCGGGTTGTTCTGGGTGAAATCATAAAACTTGAAGGCTACTACACCACCACCGATAATTATTACGAGGAGCAGTACTGCAATAATTATCTTGCCCTTCAGGGTGAGGCTTTCTTTTACCCAACTGAACCACTTCATCGCTTTCACCTCATAGGTCGTTGGTTTTCTGTTAGTGGGTCACCGGCTGTTTATTATTTTTTTATTTAGGTTTTAGCCGGCGAGCATCACGACAGTCACTATATATCTTTCATCGCCTCGTACGCAGCCCCAATAGTTTTGTCAATATCCCGGCTGGAATGTGCAAGTGAGATAAACCCTGCCTCAAACTGGCTCGGAGCAATATTCACCCCCCTTTTCAACATCCCCCTGAAGAATTTTGCAAAACTTTCATTGTTGGAAAGTTTTGCAGTGCTGAAATCATGGACTTTCCTGTCTGTAAAATACGTACAGAACATGCTTCCAGCCCTGTAAAACCTGGTCTTTACACCCGCCCGCCTTGATGCATCTCCAAGCCCTTCCTCCAATGCCCGGGCCTTTTCCTCCAGCTTCTCATACACACCTTTTTTAGAGAGTAATTTCAGTGTCTCTATGCCCGCGGTCATGGCAAGGGGGTTACCTGAAAGAGTGCCCGCCTGATACACGGGTCCCACAGGTGCGACCTCTGACATAATTTCTGCCTTTCCCCCATAGGCGCCTACGGGGAGACCGCCACCTATCACCTTGCCAAGACATGTCATGTCAGGCTCTATTCCATAATATGCCTGAGCCCCACCATAGGAGACCCTGAATCCTGTCATAACTTCATCAAAGATAAGAACAATCCCGAATTTTTTTGTGATCCGCCTTAAGCCTTCAAGAAAACCCTTTTTCGGAAGGACACATCCCATATTTCCGACTACGGGCTCAACAATTACACAGGCTATATTTTTCCATTCCTTTTCGATAACACCTTTTAAGGTCTTTATGTCATTAAAGGGGACTGTCAGTGTATTCCTGGCATAAGACTCTGGAACCCCCGGACTGTCCGGAACACCAAAGGTGGCTGCACCCGAGCCTGCCTTTACCAAAAGGCCGTCGGCATGGCCGTGATAACATCCCTCAAACTTGACAACCTTGTCCCTTCCCGTAATCCCCCGGGCTACCCTGATTGCACTCATTGTTGCCTCAGTGCCCGAGTTTACCATCCGTACTTTATCCATAGAGGGATAGGCCTTTAGAACCATCTCTGCAAGTTTTATTTCAAGGGCAGTTGGAGCCCCGTAACTTGTTCCCAGCTCAACCGCTGCCTTCAATGCCCGGATCACTCTGCGGTTGGCATGGCCAAGTATCATCGGACCCCAGGAGAGCACATAATCTATATATACGTTACCATCCACATCATGGATCTTCGACCCCTTTGCTGAAGCTATGAAGACAGGACTGCCCCCAACTGCCTTAAAAGCCCTGACAGGACTATTGACACCGCCGGGGATAACTTTTTGTGCTTTTTTGAAGAGTTTTTCTGATTTATTCCATTTCTTCATAATTTCTTCACAATTTTTTCTGAAAATAGAAGCATTTTCAATGTGCCTCTTAATGCCACATAAATCTATCACAACCATGCTGTTTTTGTCAAAAAAAATCCGCCCTAAAGCTATTTAAAACTCTAATAAGTCTATATCGCCTGAAGCCTGATCACGCGAAAGTTTAACAAACAAAAGCATTGCCCGTTATCACATGGCAGTCGCAGGTTGTAGCTGAAAAAACATAGCATAAAATTACTCGAAGACTATCTTGATGATGATCTTAATAACATATTCGCATACATGATATTTTTATGCAACCATTCGGGGTTTTTCAGGAAACGGGATAAAGTTTGCAGAATGATGTCTTATGTTTAATGTTTAATGGGTGACTTCATAATGGAAGGACCCCCGGGCTGATACCACAGCATCTTAACCCTGCATCGTACACCTGTTTGCCTCAGGACCCCGGCGCCCCTGTTCTTCAACAGGACTGCATTCCAATAACCGGGTATGACAATATCTTCCGGACACAGGTATAATTTAAGTATGAGGCCGAGGCTGTACTTGAAGACCGGTAACAGGGTCAGGCACATCAGATACGACACCTGGGGTGAAGGTGTTGTGGTGGAAGAAAAGCATTCATCCCTGGAAGGGGGCTTCTGTTTCGTAAAGGTCCTTTTTGAGGACGGAGAAGAGCGGTCCTTTATTAATAACCTTGACAATGAATGCTGCTGCTACTACGCTGGGCTGAGACTGATTTAAAAACCCTCATGTCCGTGAATCCATACCTGAGGAAAAGAGTTAACTTTTATAGCTAACCTGCTAATAATCAACTCGTTTTCTTGACAAATATTTCAAAAGATGTTTTAATTATTTAATAATGATTTCTAATAATATCATACCTGCAAGGGACACGGCATCCGTTCTCATCGTGAATGATCTGCAGTCCGATACAGAACTGATTGAGGCAGTCTTTAAATCAGACGACTTTCGTGTCTTCAAATCAGCCAATCCTGTAGAGGCAATAGACACCTTCGAGACCTGTCACCCTGACATTGCCATCATTGATATAACGATGCGTGATATCAACGGCTTTCGGTTATGTCAGATATTCAAAGACATGGCGGGACGAAGGTTTTTTCCCGTCGTGCTCATTGCCTCTCACAGCGACAGAGGGAGCAAGATAAAAGGATTTGAGTCAGGAGCCGATGATTTTATCAGCAGGCCATTTGATTCAAGGGAGTTTTTGGCCAGAATCCGCTCTTTACTGAGACTGAAACATCTCCATGATGAATTGGAGCATTCGGAAAATATCATCCTTACACTTGCAGCTACCCTTGAAGTCCGGGACCCTCACACGCAGGGGCATTCAACCAGGGTTGGTGAGTTCTCGAAGGAGTTTGGTGATTATCTGGGGCTCTCCCTGCAGGAGCAGGAACTGTTGCGTAAGGCGGGTCTCCTGCACGATATAGGAAAGATAGGCTTGAGCAAGGATCTGTTCCTTAAGCCACCCCCTCTCTCGGATGAAGAGATGGAAACAATAAAGAAACACACAATTATTGGAGAGCAGATTTGCAAACCCCTTCATTCACTCCGGGAAGTCCTTCCGGCAATCAGACATCACCATGAGAGATGGGACGGGAACGGTTTCCCCGATGGACTGAAGGGTGAGGATATCCCTTTGCTGGCAAGGGTACTTTCTATAGTTGATTCCTTTGATGCCATGTTCTCCGAGCGTCTCTACCGGGAGGGCCGCACTGCCTTTGAGGTGCTGGAGGTCATGAGAGAGGAAAAAAACCTTGGACAATGGGACCCCCTGTTACTTGAGCATTTTATAGAGATGATGAACCTGACAGGGCATGAGCTACTGGAGCTCGGTGCCGGGGCTGACTTGAGACCTGATGAACAAAAGGAACCCTTACTCCTCTGATCTGCTCTGCGATGTGGTCTGCACCCCCCTGGGTCACCTCCATCTGACTTATATTCTTAAAGGGAATCGGGCAGAGTCTGTTTATCTTACAGGTGTTAGTTTCAACATACCTGGAAAGAGTGCAGCCCTTGCCTGTCACGGAACCTCACCGGCCATTACCGCCAGAAAAAGTCCCCTGCCCGAGTATATCAGAGACCAGATGATGAAGTATTTTGAGGGAAAGCTGAGGAAGTTCGATATCCCGTTTATCCTCTCGGGAACGGATTTTGAGAAAAGGGTCTGGCTGACATTGAACGAAGTATCCTATGGACAGACCCGGACATACAAATGGCTTGCAGAGAGGCTTGGCTCTCCCCGGTCTGTGAGGGCAGTCGGCCAGGCCCTCGGCAAAAATCCCCTGCCCATAATTCTTCCCTGCCACAGGATTATTCAATCGGACGGCAAATTAGGTGGCTATTCCTCGGGGGTCGGGATCAAGCGGAGGCTCCTTGATCTTGAATACTACAGCTCACCCTGATTTCTCTGCCCCCCCGATAGCGATGTAGATGGGAGCAGAGAGAGATACAGGGCTTTCACTCATTCTCGACAGACATCCTGTCTGTCTCCGAGGGAATTATCACGACTCACCATCCGGGTGAGCCATCTGTGATAATTAAACCCGTTCAAACCCTGTATCCCTCTCTGCTCCCGGCATTTGACAGGTTCTCTGTCTGCAATCACAGGTCTGCCGCCAATTCTGTCTCTCACGAATTCTTGAATTTTTTCCTTGTGTTATGTTAATGTTTATGGCATTATCTGAAGCTGCAGCATTGACAGTATTCTGCAGATTTCTGCAGAAAATCTAAAACACACGCCTTAAAACCTCTCCTGACCGGTTTGCGGGACAGATACAAGTGCCCGGAGTTCAGGGGAAGAGGCGGAGGAAAAAACCAGGAGGAAGGGAGACCCATGTCAGTTGTAACAATGAAAGAGCTGTTAGAGGCCGGTGTTCATTTTGGACACCAGGTCAAGAGATGGAACCCGAAGATGAAGCGTTACATCTTTGGTGAGAGAAACGGTATCTATATTATAGACCTTCAGAAGACTATGAAAGGCCTTGAGAGCGCCTATAATTTTCTGAAAGGCCTGTCAATGTCCGGTCAGACCGTCCTTTTTGTTGGAACAAAAAAACAGGCGCAGGACTCAATCAAGGACGAGACAGAGAGGGCAGGGGCTTTTTATGTTAACCAGAGGTGGCTTGGCGGTATGTTGACCAACTTTACCACAATCAAGAAGAGCATAGAAAAGCTGAAACATATTGAAAAAATGAAGGAAGACGGCACATATGAGGCGCTTACCAAAAAAGAGGTATCAAAGCTGGAAAAGACCAGGACAAAGCTTGAGAAAAACCTGGGAGGGCTTAAAAACATGCAGACCCTTCCCGGCGCCCTGTTTGTTGTTGACCCGAGAAAAGAGAAGATAGCTGTTCAGGAAGCAAGAATCCTGAAGATCCCTATAGTGGCTATTGTTGATACGAACTGTGACCCGGATGAGATTGACCATGTTATTCCGGGCAATGATGATGCCATAAGGGCAATTAAACTTATTACATCCAAGATGGCTACTGCAATCCTTGAAGGACAAGATATACTGAACAAGGAGATAGAGGCAAAGGCTGAAGAGGCCAGGATAAAGGAAAAGATTTCGCAGGAAGAAGAAGAGATGGCGGCTGTAAATGAACCGGCAATACCACCGATAGAGGCAGCGCCACAGACAGAGGAGGTTGCAGAATGACTGTCACTGCTGATATGGTGAAGCGGTTAAGGGAGCAGACAGGAGCCGGAATGATGGACTGTAAAAAGGCCCTTTCAGAAAGTAATGGTGACTTTGATAAGGCGATAGATGTATTGAGAAAAAAAGGGCTTGCTGCTGCTGAAAAAAGGGCGGGAAGAAAGGCATCTGAAGGGCTGATACTCTCCTATATACATATGGATAAAATCGGTGTGCTGGTGGAGGTAAACTGTGAGACTGATTTTGTCGCGAGGACTGACGATTTTCGTCAGTTTGTCAAGGATGTTGCCATGCATATAGCGGCTGCAAATCCACGGTACCTTTCAAGAGAGGATATCCCTCAGGATGTCATTGAAAGGGAGAAGTCCATATACAGGGAGCAGACAAAAGACAGGCCTGAACATGTTGTGGAGAAGATAGCTGAAGGAAAGCTTGAAAAGTTCTATGCGGAAAACTGTCTGTTGGACCAGGTATTTGTAAAGGATCCTGATCAGAAGAAGAAGATCAGGGATATAGTGACAGAGATGGTCTCAAAGTTTGGAGAAAACATCATCATAAGACGTTTTACACGTTATCAGCTTGGCGAGGAACTTGAAGGCTAAAACCAAAAATAAACCAAAGGTTAAATACAGAAGGATTCTCCTGAAATTGAGTGGAGAGGTTCTGATGGGGCAGAGAAGTTACGGTATTGATGCCACCACTGTTGATTATATGGCCAGCGAGATTAAGGGCATCCATGCCCTCGGCATTGAGGTGGCTGTTGTCATTGGCGGTGGCAATATTTTCCGTGGTGTTGAAGGCTCTGTAAAGGGGATGGAGCGGGCAACAGCTGATTATATGGGTATGCTGGCTACGGTAATAAATGCGCTTGCACTTCAGAATGCCCTGGAGAAGGCAGGGGTTCCTACAAGGGTGCAATCCGCTATTGAAATGAGAGAGCTTGCAGAACCATATATCAGACGCAGGGCCGTCAGGCATCTGGAAAAGGGACGGGTCGTCATCTTTGCCGCCGGGACGGGTAATCCCTACTTTACAACTGATACTGCTGCCTCTCTCAGGGCAATGGAGATCGGAGCTGAAATCATTCTTAAGGCCACAAAGGTTGACGGTGTGTACTCTGCAGACCCATTTAAGGACCCTGATGCGAAAAAATTCAAGAAGATCAGCTACATGGACGTACTCAAGAAGGGGTTGAATGTAATGGACTCAACCGCCATATCCCTCTGTATGGACAACGCCCTGCCAATTATGGTATTTAATGTAAGGAAAAAAGGGAATATCAAGCGGGTTATGGAGGGAAAGAACATAGGCACCATTGTCGGAATGAGTTAACAAGAACCTTCTGGCAAAAAAGAATTTCTGCAACTTGCTTGTACATGAATGAACCCTGTGGAGGGACAAGATGGATAGGGAATTGAAGAAAAAGGCAAAAGAGAAGATGGAGAAGGCAATAGAAGTATTCAGGAAAGACCTTGGCTCTATCAGGACTGGCCGTGCTTCCATCTCTCTGCTGGATAATATTTCAGTTGATTATTATGGCACACAGACACCGCTGAACCAGGTTGCATCACTCTCTGTACCCGAACCCCGCGTGATAGTCATTCAACCCTGGGAGCAGGCCTTGATTCCTGTTATCGAGAAAGCTATCCTGCAGTCTGACCTCGGACTTAACCCTTCAAACGACGGCAAGGTTATCAGGATTGCTATCCCCCAGCTGACAGAAGAGCGGCGGAAGCAGCTTGTTAAGGTCGTGAAGAAGCGTGCAGAGGAGGCAAGGGTTGCAATAAGAAATATCCGCAGAGAGACCAATGAAGAATTGAAAAAACTTGAGAAAGATAAGCATATCAGTGAGGATGACATCAAGCGGGGGCTTGAAGAGATCCAAAAGCTTACCGATACCTATATAAAAACAATAGATGAGGTGCTGCAGCATAAGGAAAAGGAGATAATGGAAGTATAGGCAGGCAGAACAGTCTGCTTTTTTCTACTTACTTTCTAAGAGGAGGCACTATGAATGCAAATTTTATGGTAAAAGTTGAAGATGCAAGGCTGCCGGACATACAGAAGGCCTTGAAGGCAGCCGGCATAAAGGTCAGGAGTATCGTGGAAGTATATAAAGAAGGCGTAGCAGAGAAGAAAGAGGTGGATAATGCCAAGAAAGAAGGCTAAAAGCAAAGAGCCCGAAGAGAGCGAAGAGCAGAGAAAGGAACGGCTGAGGAAGCTGCTTATCGGTAAAAGGCAGGAGATTATCAGGGAGGCAAAAAACGAGATCGGAAAATTCATCAGGGGAGAGAACAGGCAGCTTGCCGAGACCGCCCTTGATGATGGAGACTGGTCTGTTGTTGATTTGGCAGAAGACCTCAACCTGCAAAAACTGACGGTTCATAAGCAGACGCTTAACAAGATAGATGAGGCTTTAAGGAAATTAAATGAGGGTACTTACGGAATTTGTGAAGACTGTGGCTCTGAAATCAGCGAGGAGAGGTTAAAGATAATTCCCTTTGCAATATACTGTGTTGATTGCATGGAAAAGAGAGAAGAGCTTGAAAAAATCGAGAGAGAGGAGAGAGGCATTTAATAAAAGACCCTTTCGAGAAAAAGCCCTCTGGCAGGGGCCGCAGGACCGGCGAGTCTTCGATCCCTTGCCTTAAGTATAGTCCTCAGTCCTTCCGGGCTTATCCGGTTTCTTCCAACCTCAATCATGGTGCCTGCAATGTTGCGCACCATGTGTCTCAAAAAGGCATTTCCATTAACCGATATCCTGATAAAGGAACCTGAAAAACCAACGGTCAGAAATTCAATTGTATTTATCTGCTCAACCCTTATATCATATATCTCCCTTACCGGCGATCTGGCGCCGCAACCGGAGGCCCTGAAAGAGGAAAAGTCATGCCTGCCCATGAGACAGGCTGCTGCCTCGATCATCTTTTTACTGTCGAGCCTGTATTTACAGTAATAACTGTACCTTCCTGTAAAGGGGTTTCTTACCTCTGAGCAATCGATCAGATAGAAATAACTTTTTGCCTTTGCACTGTAGCGCGGGTGAAAATCATCGCCGGCATAATCAGAGGAGATTATCCTTATGTCCTGGGGAAGCATTCCGTTCAGGGCTTTTTGAAAAACCCCGGGCGGATATGGAGATGCGGTGTCAAAGGATGCCACCTGCTGCAGTGCATGAACCCCTGCATCCGTCCGCCCTGCAGAAAGCACCATCGTCTCCTCTCCGGTCATCTTTCTCAGACCTGTCTCGATGACTCCCTGAATAGTGACCCTGTCAGGCTGTACCTGCCAGCCGGAGTAGTTTGTGCCGTCATACTGCAGTATTAACTTAA
>UOGH01000204.1_pt1 | contig 21173 bp, 25 predicted proteins | sample 1989771 | NCBI WGS metagenome assembly UOGH01 (sample SAMEA4712198, study PRJEB27164) | hydrothermal vent metagenome | biome: marine basaltic hydrothermal vent biome; feature: marine hydrothermal vent; material: mineral | place: Pacific Ocean | collected 2011-06-14/2011-07-23 | depth 1691 m | reverse complement strand
ATGAAAACCCGCTCTTTACACACCCCCTGCCCCCTCTTCTTAGAGGGGAGAGTGCATGATTCCTGCTTTCCCGCCTTTCCCTGTTCCCGTTCCGCCCCTTATCTGTATATCCTCTGTTTTCCCCTCTATCAAGAGGGGATTAAGGGGTGTGTTCCTTTTAAAAACTCTGTTTTTATTTGCCGGTTTAATAATCATTGCAGAAAATCCAGCAGGGACTGGCTCAGTAACCTTGCCCCTGTATTCCTTAAAGCCTGGAGTGCTACCTCGTTTTTTGATACTTCAGATATTACCTCTGCAAGGTCTGCATCTTCTGTTCCGGAAAGGAGGGTTCGTAAACCAAGAACAGCATTATCCAGTCTTCCATGCTCTGTCTCAGTGAAATTTATTCTTGCCCCTAACTCTGCCCTTGCATTTGTGACCTGTCCGATAGAATCGTCAATCGGTGTCAGTATTGCATTGATCCTGTCGGTATTATTGTTCTCAAGGGCACTCTGCAACTGCCCGGTCATCTGAATCATGTTGTCGAAATAAAAGGTGTCCTCTACTGAAGTATACGGCGGGCCACCCTGAAGCTCTGCCTCCACAGCAGACTTATCGTCCGTAGTGGAAATGGCTATTATCACCCTGTTTTGGGGATAGTTTCCATCAATGACCTGTCCGGGAATGTAATGAATATATTTAGTCCCCTCATCAAGTGTAACTACTTCGTGGGATGATTGAACGTAGGCGAAAGCCTCGTTTCCCGTCAGGTTTTCCTTTACCCTTGAATTGGTCCCAACCTTTATTTCGAGATTGTTTTCGTCCCCTTGGTAATCATAAGTGTTGGAGTCAAAAGCCACCCTGTTAGTCAGGAGTCCGCTGAAGATGTATTTACCCTGAAACGAGGAATTTCCAAGACTGAGCATGTGTTTCTTCAGTTCTCTGACCTCCTTTGCTGTTGCCTCCCTGTCCTCACTGCTCAAGCTTCCGTTCAGTGCCGAAAGGGATAGCTCTTTTAACCTTGAAAGGGTATTTGTGGCATCTCCAAGGATTCCCCCGGTGATTTCAAGATTAGCTGTTACTCCCTCTATATTCTTTATATTCTGTTGAGTGTCCTTAATGCTGACCTTGTAGTCAAGTGCCCTCGACGCCCCGACAATATCCTGAGACGGCCTGTTTATCTTCTTTCCGGTGGCGAGGGTTTCCTGGGCATCATAAAGCCTTCTGAGGTTCTCCTGCAGGGCCCTTGTCAGGCGGTCGTATACTGTAAAGCTTGAGATTCTCATAAGTTGAGTATCACCTCCAGCAGTTCGTCGGTGACCTTTATGAGTTTCGCCCCTGCCTCAAATGCCTTCTGGTATCTGATGAGGTTTGCAGCTTCTTCATCAAGGTTGACACCTGATACGGATTCCCTTCTCATATTCAGCTCGTTAAGCAGGCTCTGTTCAAAGTCTGTGCTGTCCTGTGCAGTGCTGCTCATGGTGCCTGCAAGGGTTACTATTGTACGGTAGTAACCGTTAAAACTGTTTCCAATATCTGACACATCACCCTGATACAGGTCGATCATGGCAAGTGCGTTTCTGTTGTCCCCCGGCAGGGTGTAATCATAGGTTGATGCTGCCACACCTTTGGCAGAAGATATATTGAGTGCGAAGTTTTCAATGGACAGCTCAAGCGGAGTTACAAGGAATTTATCTCCTCCCCGGGGCCCACCGGCATCATCTGTTACCACTATCTCAATACCGTCAAATGCTATTGTATCTCCTGAGATGTAGGTAGTCGGGGGAATGACGGTCGTATCCGTTGCAAGATCAACTACACTGTATGTGGATGAATCGCTGAACCTTATTTCGTATTCGTGGAGTGTCAGTTGGCTCAGGTCGGAGATGGTTTTAGAGGTTACAGCCGCTCCGTCCGAGTAGTCCCTTGTGAACAACTGAAGCGGGGCAAAAAAGTCGTTGTCCGTTGACCCTCCGAGATCATACCCCTGCCGGTGCTGCAGGTTTGTCTCCTTTACGATGGACGCAACAAGGCTCCTGAAATTCTTCAGCGGTCCTTCCTGTATCTCCTCTCTTGAGGCAAGCAGTCCTGAAAGGGCACCTCTTGAGATATAATCATTCACCCGGTCATTGCCTGCCGTTATGTCTATGGTGTTGTCAGGGTTTACTGCAGAAGCAAGTGCAAAAGATCTTTCCCCTTCAACGAGGTTTTTGCTTCCCATAACAATAGTAACCCGTCCGGAGTCGTCTTCAAAAGACTTGAACCCGATCAGCTCGCTCAACTGTCCCATCAGGTTATCCCGTTTGTCTCTCAGGTCGCTTGCCTCATGAGAGGAACCGGCTTCCACTTCTGTTATCATTCCGTTCATGGATGCAATCTTGCTGGTTATGCTGTTTACCTTGCCAATCGAATCTTCTATCTCGCTGTCTGTCTGTTTTACAGTCTCCCTGAGTGAGCGTTCCATATCCTTTGCCATGGATATCAACCCCCTGGCCCTCTGCAAAAGCACAGAGCGTTGTGGCTGGGACTCCGGGTTGTTGGATACTTCCTGCCATGCATTTATATATTCATTGAAGGAGGCAGAGAATTTAGGGTATTGCTGTTCATTAAATACCTCTTCGACCTGTCTGAATGCATTTCCGAGGCTGTTTGACCTGGCAAAGTTTTGCTGCTGAAGTAGTATCTGGTTTTGCAGAAGATTGTCGTAATGACGTCTTATCTGCCCGACTGTAACACCGCGTCCAATAAACCCTGCCCTGGTCCTTCCCGGAGTCTGTATATCAAGAATCGCCTCCTTGCGTGAAAAACCGGGTGTATTGATGTTGGCAATGTTGTTTGCCGTTACATCAAGTGCAGCCCGGCTCGCAAAGATGGCTGATTTGCCGATATCAAATAGTCCGAATATCGCCATCAGGGAGTTATCTCCAGGGGGTGCTTTTTATCTGTAGCCATCAGGCCTCCCTTGAGATGGTGCGAGAAGGGGAGGCTTTAATCTCAAAGGTCTGGAAGAAGGCGGATGAGAGCCTGAGATGAATGGATGCCCGTTCTATAAGCAGTCTGTTTACTTCATTCAGCTCTCCAATGCCCTGCATAAGACTGAGGAGCTGAGAGCGGAGATCGAGGAACCTTCTGTCTCCGGTAATACTGTGGAGATCGGAAATGCTTTTTCCCCCCTCCCTGTCTCTGAAGAACTCATCGGCAAGCCGTTTCCTTTCTTCTTCAAGGAGTCTTAACTGGAGCACTATATTGTCTTTTTCCCTGGCAAGGGTTTCAACCGTTAAAGGGTCAAAGGAGATGATCGCCTCTTTTTCCCCCTTCAGCAGATTGTAGAGGCTTGAGTAACTCCTTACCTGCTCTTCGAGTATCTTCAGTATCCGGGCTGAGTCCTTCATATCTCCTCTAATAGCCTGCCGAGAACCTTTTCAGGGTCTATCCTGTATGTGCCGGCCTCGATGGCCTGCCTGATAGCCTCAACCCTGTCGGTCCTTACTTCAGGTAGTTTTTGAATCTCTGTCTTCATCTCGTTAATTTCCTTTGCCTTGCCTGAAACCTCTACACGGTCAGCTACCCTCTTGCTGCCCTGCAATTGTTCGCTTTTCCCGGTGGCATCCTTGCCTTGTGCCTTCTGGGTCCTGAGATAAACATCCTGTCCCTCAGGAGGCTTTCCACCGTAGATCTTCATTTAAACCCTCCTTAAATAATTTTACTGTCAAGTTTAATACTATAAAGTATTATCGGCCAAAGGTAAAAAAACTTTAATCTTCGCTTTCCTGAAGTGTTTTCATGAGCATTTCAGAGATTCCCGTGCCCCTTTCAGCAAGGGTCTTTGCAAGTTCCATATCAAAGAGCGTCTGAAATACATCGCCGGACAGTCCGCCCTGAAAGAGCCCCTTACCGTTCATGCCACGCATGCCCTTCAGGAGTTCGTAGATGAAGAGGGATTCAAATTTCCGGGCCACCCCCTCTGTTTCCGCTTCAGATGTTCTGGTCCTGTTTCCGGTCCCTGTACCGTTGTCCAGGTTTTTGGCCTCTGTGCTGTAAATTGAAAAAATAGACGGATCAATCATCAGATAATCTCCAGTTCCGCACTGAGAGCCCCTGAGGCCTTGAGGGCCTGGAGGATGGCTATCAGGTCGCGTGATGTAACACCCATTGCATTCAGTGCCCTCACCACCTCACCCAGCGAGGTCCCCGAGACCTGCATCAGATGGGCCTTTCCCTCCTTTACGGTTACATCCCTTGAAGGAACCACCACGGTTTCTCCAGCTGAAAATGAAGGTGGCTGGGAGACCTGATATTCGGTTGTGATCTCTATGGTGAGACCTCCGTGGGCAATTGCTACAGGTGAGATACGGACGTTTTCACCTATTACAACAGTACCTGTCCTTTCGTTGATTACTATCCTTGCAGGAAGATCAACGGTAACATTTATGTTTTCAACAAACCTTAGAAGTTCAACAATTCGTCCCTTGTATGGTTCAGGGACCTGCAGGGCCACGGTGGAAGAGTCCAGTGCCGCTGCATATCCGTTCTTTAAAGCCCTGTTTATCTCCCGCATCATGTTTGAGGCCACAGTGAAGTCGGGATTGTGAAGTATTAGCTTCACCTCAGTGAGTGAATTCAGTGACATGGGGATCTCCCTTTCAATAATAACACCATTTGGTATTCTTCCCACCGTGGGATGGTTTTTCTGTACGCCGGTGCCCCCGCTGCCTGCAGAAAAGCCACCTATCGAGACAGGGCCCTGGGCAAGGCCATAGACCTTTCCGTCAGGTCCTTTCAGTGGAGTCATAAGGAGAGTTCCTCCCTGTATGTTTTTGGCATCGGCCATGGCAGAGACAAGCGCATCCACCCTGTTCCCGGCTCTTGGGAAGGGGGGAAGGGTTGCCGTGACCATTACGGTTGCCGTATTTTTTGCCTTTATGTCCCTTGGGTTGACGGTGAGACCCATCCGTGCCAGCATATTTGCCATACTCTGCATGGTGGCCCTGCCCTTGTCCCCGGTTCCGTTCAGGCCGACAACCAGTCCGTACCCGACAAGCTGGTTCTCCCTCACCCCCTCAATGGATGCAATGTCCTTTATCCTTTCGGCATTAACTGCCTGGTTCGGCAGTACCAGAATAAGGACCAGGACGGCACTGAAAGCAATTTTTTTCATATCTCTGTCACCCCTTTTGATTGACTATTGACTATTGACTATTGAAAAAGCATAAATCATCAATAGTCATTTTTTATTCGTCAATCGTCAATCGTCAATCCTAAAACGGCCATATCCTGTCAACTATATTTCCAAGCCAGCCCGAGACCTGCTTGTTGTCGATTATCCCGTCACCTACGAGGAATATCCGTGCATCGGCAACCTTTGTGCTGTAAATGGTGTTGTTTGTGGATATGTCGTCAGGTCTTATAATGCCTTTCAGCACAAGTACCTGTTTTTCATAGTTCAGGGTTACCTCTTTTCTTGATTCTATAACAAGGTTCCCATTGGGAAGGACATCAATGACCCTTGCCGTGATGGTGCCCTTTAGTGAGCCCTCTCTTGTGGTCTCCCCTGTTCCTTCGAAATCGTTCTTGAATGAACTGCCTGCAGTTGGAGAAAAAGTATTTCCCCTCCCGTATAGATTGTTCAGGTTCATGTTGAGAGGAGCACCAAAGAAAGCATCTATCCCCGCATTCAGGGTTGAATCCTTTGCTGTCTTTGTCTCTGCCTTTTTGCTCCCTGATACGTTTTCAATTATCAGTACAGTTACAAGGTCGTTTAGCCTTCTGGCCCTTCTGTCCTCAAACAGGCTTGCCCTTTCCCGGTATATGGAGCCGGGGGTGGTATATCCTTCAGGGTGCTCTGATGAGGGAGGTACTGTTATGTAGTTGGGTGATGGTGGTGGAAGCGTATTTGTGGATGCACACCCCACAGAGAATAACAGTATTAATGTGCCCAGGGTTGACAGCAGGACATTATTCCTGTTTGGACTATGGTTGCACATTTACTGTTCCCCTGTTCTCTACAATTCCGGTTATTGTCTTTCTTGATCTCAGATTTATCACGGATATCTCCATTTTTGGGTAGCCGTCTTCTCTGGCAATACCTGGTGCGGTCACCCTCAGGGAATTGGTTTTGTAAAGAATGGTGATGTGCTGTCCCTTTTTGATAAGGGGTTTTTCAGCTGTTACCGCCTCTGTCAGGGTGCTGTTGGCCGGCAATGACCTTTTCAGTATCTTTCCCCTTATCCCTTTTGCGTCATTTATTGCACCCCTGGGGATCTTTCTGACATCCATCATTGTGGTATAGACATCAGAGTTTCGGATAAGTGTTCCCCTGGATAATGCCCTTCTGGTCTTTACAACCTGATCCCTTGCTGTTACTTGTGCCTTTATTCTCACTTCCCTGTTATCCGGGAACCGGAAGATGAAAGAAGCCCTGCCGAGGGGCCCCCTTTCAGTTATAATCTCAACGGGCCTGCTCCGGGGCAGTCCCTCCTCCGGAACAACCTTTTGTACCTGAATCTCCGGCCAGGGATAATTGTTCATGAGGTAGTTCTGAATAACGGCCTCAGGAGCCCATCCGGAGACGATTGTTAAGGCTATCAACAGGGATATCATCAATTTTGTCCTTACCTTCTCAGGTTATTTGCTATCTGTAACATGTCGTCTGCGGCCTGTACTGCCTTTGAATTGATCTCGTAGGCCCTCTGGCTTACAATCATCTGAACCATCTCGTCTACAATATTTACATTGCTGAGCTCAATAAAGCCCTGCTGTATTGTCCCCAGACCCTCAGTTCCGGCGATACCGGTGGTCGGCACGCCCGATGAAGCGGTCTCTTCAAAGAGATTCTTTCCAATTGATTTCAGGCCGCCCGGGTTGGAGAATCTTGCAACCTCAACCTGTCCTACCTCCGTGGGAACACTGCTGCCCGGCTGCGTTACACTTACCCTTCCGTCAGAGCCAATGGTTATCTGAAGTGTATCCGGAGGGATGTTTATCTCCGGTTCCATGGGGTATCCTTCAGATGTTACTATTCTGCCCTCACTATCCAGCTTGAATGCTCCTGCCCTTGTGTAGGCAATCTCGCCATCCGGTTTTACTATCTGAAAAAAGCCCTCACCCTCTACTACCATATCAAGGGGATTCCCCGTGGATGTAAAGTCTCCCTGCTCAAATACCTTCTGAACAGCAACCGGCCTGACACCGAGTCCGATCTGTATGCCTGAGGGCAACTGCGTACCCTCGGCAGAAGCCGCCCCCGGGGTCTTTATCTCCTCATACATCAGTTCCTGAAAATCAGCCCTGCTTCGTTTGTATCCGGGAGTATTTACATTTGCAAGGTTGTTGGCTATAACGTCAATGTTCAGCTTCTGGGCTTCCATGCCTGTTGCTGCAATAAAGAGTGACCTTATCATCGCTATATCCTCCCTATCTCGTTTAGTGCCTTTGATGTGGCTGAATCAAAGGCCTGTATCATTTTCTGGTAAGTCTCAAATTCCCTTGTTGTCTTTATCATCCCGACCATCTCCTTTATAATATTTACATTAGAGCCCTCGATTACACCCGGAGAGACCCGAGAAGATGATTCAACCGGCTTCAAATCCGTTGGGGCAAGGTATGTGGCTTCTCCTGCCTGAATGAGATTGTAGGGCTGGGGAAAGTCAACAATTTTGAGCCTTCCCACTGTTGTATTATTTACCAGGATATCACCCCCGGGTCCTATTTCCACCCTCCCCTGGGGGAGCTGAATCGGGGTATCGTCCATTCCCATCACCTTCTGTCCGTCAATGTTCAGGAGGTATCCCTCTTCATCAAGCCTGAAGTCCCCCCTCCTTGTATACTTTTCACCTTCAAGTACAAAGAAACCATCACCCTCAATGGCAACGTCAAGAGGGTTGCCGGTTTTTATGAAGTTTCCGGCTGAAAAATCAGTGAGGACCTTCCCCTTTTCTACCATGACGCGTTCAGGACTGGAGATATTTTCAGCAGAGGGCAGGAGAAAGGAGCTGAAGGATGTCCGTTCCTTTTTGTAGCCTGGAGTTGATGCATTGGCGATATTGCGCGCAGTGAGTGAGAGTTCTGCATCCTTGAGTATGGCGCCTGATGCCGCTATGTAGATGCCTTTGTACATGACAGGCTTTATTGAAGCAAGAGCTATGCCAGGAGTTCGTTATCGGTCTAACCCTACTGTTTTGAGGCCTCCGGAAAGTCATGAGGAGTCATAAGTTATGCAAATAAAACGCAGGGTCTTATTTCAAATTTATTCCGGAAATGCTGTGTTTTCAACACGTTGCGTTTTGTTCAGAACCTGAAACAGCTTTGGTGTGACAGTAGAGCTCTGCTTTGAGTATCAGAGCAGAGCTGCTAAGCGGGGGGGCGGACTGGCAGGTAAGCAGTGGCGGCAAAATTTTGTCCTGAGGAGGAAAAAAGTTCCCCCCTCAGGCATTCATGCTGATTATAAACTCGACCTCTCCTCCGGGTATATCCAGGAGGTTTGCTATCTCTTCAATCTTCAGACCCTTGCGGGATAGCAATACTACCTCTTTGTAACGGTAATCCAGTGTGCTTACAGGTTCCTGTAATATGTTTTCTGCCTGGATTAACAGGTTCTCGAGGATTTCAATCTTTTCGTCCAGCCTTTGTTCAACTTCATTCAAAGCACGGACCCTTGTGTCTACACGGCTCATGAGAAGAGATGAAAGCTCTTCGATCTCGGAGAGCTCGAGTTGCAGCAGCCTGTCTGCCTCCTTTACACTTCCATTTTTTTTCCGTTGCTTGAGAATCCCTTTAATCATTATTACACCTCCTGAATCTACCGGTGACCGGGGTCTAAGCCATTATATCTACGATGCCTTTCCTTTTCTTGTTTTTACCTTTGTCTTTTTTCTTTTTGTGCTTCTTCTCTTTTTGGGAAGTTATTTCCGGACGTTCCCTGATTACGGGTGTTTCGTGTACCTTATTTATCCTGTCTACCGGCATAGTCTAAACCATAAAAGATAATTTTTCTTCAATATACTTTTTCTTGAAGCTCCCGGTTATCTCTTCAATGTCTTCCGGGGTCAATCCGAGGGCTTCTGTTTTTACAGAATCATCAGGGCACAATTCTGGCATTGGGCCGCGATATCCCACTCCAAGTCTCAGGCAGAGACAATCTGCAAGACTTATGACCTTGCAGAGTCCTTCAGCCTCGCAAGTGCCGTCAACTTCATGACAGTTGTTGTGGTTGGCTACCATCTCAATTAATTCAGACGGCAGTCCCCATTGTTTAAAGAGGAGTGCCCCGACTTCGGAATGTGTGAACCCGAACAGCTCTTTCTCCGCTGTACTGAAGGGTGTCCGTTCATCATAGACTCTTTCTATAACCATTGCATACCTCTGTGGCTGACTCTGGTTCATTACTGCCTTACCTATGTCATGCAAGAGTCCTGCCACAATGTATTCTTCAAGGGGAATCCTGAAGGACTTCTGTTTTGCACCCACAAGACCTGCTGCTATTGAAACCCCCAGGGCATGCTCCCAGAGTTTTTGTTCTATCAATCCGTGGGTGTTGTATATCTCTTTGGTGGCAACAGCAATGGAGAGATTTTTGACTGCCTCAAACCCAAGGACAAAAAGTGCATCCGATACAGTGTCAACTTTACGACGAAGGCCATAATATGCGGAGTTTGCTATCATCAGTATTCTTGAAGTAAGTGCGGGGTCCGCAAATATGACATGCTGAACCTCATCTACCCTTGAGGCAGGATCATTTGCAAGCCTTAATATCCTGGCTGCCACCTGGGGCATGGCCGGCAAACTGCACTCCTTGAGTATTAATTCCGGGCTCAACACAGTCCACCTCCTTAAAATAATACATTGCTTTTATATCTTATCGGACAGCGGGAGGGTAACTTTAATCCGCTGTTGATCCGGGATCTGCAAGGGTAAATCCCGAAGCTTTCTGTATCAGGCAGGCTATGGCTTGCAATATGGAATTGCTGTGAAACCGCGGCTATTGCTTGAAAAAATCCGGGAAAATCTGTTAGAGTCAGACTCTATATTCATATATCATTAAATCATTATAAGGCGGGAGTAGGGATGGAAAAGCTTGAAAAATTAAGAGTAAGTATTGACAGCATAGATGAGGAGATACTGGATCTCCTGAACAAGAGGGCAAATGTGGTCCTTGAGGTGGCCAACGTGAAGAGGGATACCAGTCAGGGTTTCTACTCTCCGGAGAGGGAGAGGCAGATACTTGAGCGTTTGCAGGGTATGAATCCCGGCCCCTTTCCCAATGATGCGCTCAGGATAATCTTCAGGGAGATACTTTCAGCCTCTCTGTCCCTTGAAGAGCCCCTTAAGGTGGCATGTCTCGGTCCCCTTGCTACTTTCACACATCTTGCCGCACTGAGGCACTTTGGTTCCTCGGCACAGTTCATCCCCGTTGACAGCATAAAGGATGTGTTTGAGACTGTTCAGGAGGGCAAGGCTGCGTATGGTGTTGTCCCTATTGAAAACTCCAATGAGGGAGTCATAAGCTATACCCTTGACATGTTTATGGATTTTGACCTCAAGATAGCTGCCGAGATAATGCTGGAGATAAACCACAATCTTCTTTCGGTATCGGGAGACATAAGTAAGATTAAAAAAGTATACTCTCATCCCCAGGCCATAGCGCAGTGCAGACGGTGGATAGAGCGGAACCTGCCGCACGCTACAATTATTGATGCAACAAGCACTGCAAAGGCAGCTGAGCTGGCCTCAGGGGATGAGGAAGGCGCTGCTATTGCGAGTGAACTGGCTGCAAAGGTGTATGACCTGAGGTTTGTTGAAAGACATATTGAAGACAACAGGAACAATTATACCAGGTTTCTTGTTGTATCAGAAGAATTCCCACCGCCCACGGGAAAAGACAAGACCTCGGTAATGCTATCAATCAAGGATAAGCCGGGGGCCCTCTTCGAGGTACTTACCCCGTTTAAAAAGGCCGGGATAAATTTGACAAAGATAGAGTCCCGTCCATCAAAGAGAAAGGCCTGGGAATATATATTCTTTATTGATATGGATGGTCATGTCCAGGACAAGAAGGTTAAAAAAGCCCTTAAAGAGGTAGAGAAGGATTGCATCTTTCTGAAGGTCCTCGGTTCTTATCCGCGCACTGACAGAAATGATATTAATAGTCAGGCATGATCAGACCTCCTGAATATATACAGTCTATCAAGCCCTATTTGCCCGGGAAACCGGTAGAGGAACTTCAAAGGGAGCTCGGAATAAAGGATGCTGTTAAACTTGCATCAAATGAGAACCCGTTAGGTCCGTCTCCAAAGGCTGTAGAGGCCATATACAAAGTGGTCGGCGGACTTAACCGTTATCCTGACGGTAGTTGTTTTTACCTTAAAGATGTGTTGTCGGAGAAGTTAGCTGTAAGGCCGGAAGGGCTTATCCCCGGTAATGGTTCAAATGAACTGATAGATATTGCGGTCAGGACCTTTATGACTGCCGGTGATGAGGCAATAATGGGTGTGCCGTCGTTTGTGGTTTATCCCATGGCTGTTCAGTCGGTTGGTGCAAAGGCCATACAGGTTCCGCTGAAGGAGTGGAGGCATGACCTGGATGCAATGGCGGGAGAGATTACGGAGAAGACAAGGATTATCCTTGTTGCAAATCCGAATAACCCGACAGGTACAATAAACCATGCAGATGAATTTGATAAGTTTATGCAGAGGGTGCCTGACGGTGTCATGGTGATTGTTGATGAGGCTTACAGGGAGTATGTGCGTGACAGCAGATACCCTGATGCCATGGAGTATCTGAAGGCAGGACGGGATATCCTTATACTGAGGACGTTTTCAAAAGTCTACGGCCTTGCAGGACTCAGAATAGGATACGGAATTTCCGGGGAGGAGATTGTAAGGGAGATGAACAAGGTGAGGGAGCCTTTTAATACCAGTAGCGTTGCCCAGGCTGCTGCCATTGCCTCTGTTGGAGATGACGGACATGTAGAGAGGTCGATTGCCCTGAATGAGGAGGGTAAGGCATTTTTATATGAGGAGTTCAGAAGGCTTGGCCTGGATTTTGTTGCTACAGAGGCAAACTTTATATATGTGACATTTGACCGTCCTGTTGCGGTAGAGCTATACAATCACCTTTTGAAGAAGGGGGTAATCATCCGGCCCATAGGTGCTGCTGCAGTCCGGATCACCATAGGTCTACCCGAAGAGAACAGATTGCTTGTTGATGTTTTGGGGAATGTTATCAGTAAGATTTTGATTTTGTGAATATTGTTGTGTAAATACAAACTCTGTTTTTTTCAGGATTGATTTTGATATCAGAAAACAACAAGGAGGATCATATGGATATTATAGTGTTGAACCCTTCTGCAACAGAAGAAGATATAAGGCATATTATCAAGAAGCTCGCTGGAAAAGGGCTTAAGGCCAATATATCAAGTGGTACGGAGAGGACGATTATCGGTGTAATCGGAGATACGTCAAGGGTCTCGGAGGATGAGGAGAATGCAATAAGGGCAATCGACTGTGTTGAGACCGTAATGAGGATTCTCAAGCCCTACAAGCTTGCAAGCAGGGATTTCAAAAAGGAAGACACCCTTATTGATATTAAGGGGAATGTCATCGGCGGCAAGAGAATTCATGTTATGGCCGGTCCCTGTGCAGTGGAGAACAAGACCATATTTGTCAATATAGCCAAAAAGGTAAAGGAAGCTGGTGCAACCTTTATACGTGGAGGTGCATTTAAACCAAGGACCTCTCCGTATACATTCCAGGGCCTTGGTGAAGAGGGCCTCCAGATACTTGCCGCGGCCAGGGAAGCTACGGGCCTGCCGGTGGTTACAGAGCTTATGGACCCAAGGGATATAGAGGTGGTTGCCAAATATTCTGATATTATTCAGATCGGGGCCAGAAATATGCAGAACTTCAGACTCCTCCTGGAGGTTGGAGAGATAAAGAAACCCGTGCTTCTTAAAAGGGGGCTTTCAGCCACAATAAAGGAATGGCTCATGGCCGCGGAATATATAATGTCCCGGGGTAATCTTGAAGTCATTCTCTGTGAGAGGGGGATCCGGACCTTTGAGACAGCAACCAGAAACACCCTCGACCTTTCGGCAATCCCGGTGCTGAAGCATCTTACGCACCTGCCGGTGATGGTTGATCCGAGCCATGGTGTGGGTAAGTGGGGACTTGTTATTCCTATGGCGAGGGCAGCTGTAGCAGCAGGGGCTGACGGGCTTGTAATAGAGGTACATACCAATCCGGAGGAGGCCCTCTCTGATGGTGAGCAGTCACTCAGACCGGATGTATTTAAACAGTTGATGGAGGAGGTAGGGCTTATTGCCAGGGCTATGGGCAGGGAAGTCTGAGGATGCAGAAATGATCAAGTTTAACAAGGTTGCAATCATAGGGGTCGGGCTTATAGGATCATCCCTTGCACTTGCCCTCAGGAAATATGGTCTTGCTTCCGAGGTCAGGGGGTCGGGCCGCAAGGAGAGCAACCTTAAAAAGGCAATACAGCAGGGTGTGATAGACTCTTACAGCCTCAGGCATTCAGAGATAGTGAAAGGGGCAGACCTTGTTGTCCTTGCCACCCCGGTTGGATGCTTTAAGGCAGTAATTGAAGAGGTAGAACCCTTTCTGAAAAAGGGGGCTATTGTTACAGACGTGGGGAGTGTTAAGGGGAGACTCGCAAGGGAGATGGAAGGGATGATGCCCGAGGGTGTCACATTTGTTGGCGGGCATCCTGTTGCAGGCTCTGACCGTTCGGGTATTGATGCCGCTACTGATGATCTTTTTGCCGGGGCTAAATGTATTATAACCCCTACGGAGAATACACCTGAAGAGGCAGTCAGGAAGGTCACCGAACTCTGGACCGCAATCGGAGCCGAGGTCTGCTTTCTCTCTCCTGAAGAGCATGACCTGGTCTTTGCCCTTGTAAGTCATCTTCCGCATCTTATCGCCTATGCCCTTGTCAATACTGTAAGTGATGTTAATCCGGAGTACATTCATTATGCGGGCAAGGGTTTTAAGGACACCACACGGGTGGCCCTCAGTTCTCCCGAGCTATGGAGGGATATCTGTTTTAAGAATAAGGAGAACCTTCTTGATCTTGTGCAAAGGTTTCAGGAGAGCCTCACCAGTATGGTCGATGCCCTGAAGAGGAACGACTCTAAAGGCCTGGAAGTTCTGTTTGAGAAGGCGCAGAGTTTGAGGGGCAAACTTTTATAGATGACCCTTCACTCATTCTCGTCCCGGCATCCGGTCCCTTAACAAGTGCGGGAGTGAATATACTGCGAAATTAAAACCGTTCAGGGGTCTTTTATATCATTCCTTTTCATTTTCCGTACGCTTTTTTTATCTTTAATATTGGGGAATAATAAAAATGGTTGACAGTATTAAACTTTTAAGGTCAGGCCCACTCAGGGGTGAGGTTACACCGCCTCCTGATAAATCCATTTCTCACAGGGCCCTCATCTTTGCATCCATTGCAAAGGGCAAAAGCATCATCCGTAATCTTCTGAGGGCTGATGACCCGATGAGGACCCTTAATGCCATGAAGGCACTTGGCGTGGAAATAAGGGATTCCGGGGAGGTAATTGAGGTTTATGGAGAGGGCCTTTATGGTCTCAGGGAGCCGGAGGATGTGATGGATTGCGGTAACTCCGGTACCACCATGAGGCTGCTTGCGGGTCTTTTGTCAGGACAGTCTTTCTTTTCTGTTCTGACGGGCGATGGTTCCCTCAGGCAGAGGCCGATGAAAAGGATAATAGAGCCGCTGAGGATGATGGGTGCAGGTTTGCTGGCAAGGGCAGGGGATACACTTGCCCCGATTGCCGTGAAGGGCGGGGGGCTGAGGTGTATCCATTTTAAAAGCCCCGTTGCATCGGCCCAGGTGAAATCTGCTGTCCTGCTTGCTGCCCTGTATGCGGAGGGTGAGACAGTTGTGGAGGAACCCCGGAAGTCCAGGGACCATACAGAGCGGATGCTGCCTGCTATTGGAGCAGATATCAGGGTTGAGGGGCTCAGGGTTATAGTGTCGGGGGGAAATGATATTTCACCTTTTGAGATTACAGTTCCGGGCGATTTTTCATCGGCAGCCTTTTTTATGGTGGCAGCGGCAATTATAAAAGATTCAGAGATACTGATAAGAAATGTCGGCATTAACCCGACCCGTACAGGCCTGTTCCATATCATGAAGAGGATGGGGGCAGACGTAGAGATTATAGATGAACGGAACGTATCGGGAGAGGCAGTTGCCGATATTCTCTGCAAATATACAGAGGGGCTTACTGCAACGGATATTGCTCCTGAGGAGGTTCCCTCAATGATTGATGAGTTTCCGGTATTCTGTGTGCTTGCCTGCAGGGCAGAGGGGACGACAACCATCAGGGGGGCCGGGGAGCTGAGGGTAAAGGAATCCGACAGGATTGCCGCTATGGCCTCTGAACTGGGAAAGATGGGCGTTAATGTAACTGAATATCCGGACGGACTGGAGATCAGTGGTCCCGTGAATTTGAGGGGTACGACTCTGGAGGCCCATAATGACCATCGCGTGGCAATGGCCCTCTCAATTGCCGCACTTGTGGCAGAGGGCAGTACCACGGTGCTCGGAGTTTCGGCTGTTGATATATCGTTTCCGGGCTTTTATGACCGGATTCTGGAGCTTACGGGGTGATAGTACCGGGATGTCTGTTGTTCACAGCCAGGTTAATAAAGCGGCAAATAAAAACAAAGTTTTTAAAAGGCACACACCCCTTAATCCCCTCTTGATAGAGGGGAAAACAGAGGATATACAGATAAGGGGCGGAACGGGAACAGGGAAAGGCGAGAAAGCAGGAATCATGCACTCTCCCCTCTAAGAAGAGGGGGCAGGGGGTGTGTAAAGAGCGGGTTTTCATCTGGCTAACTGTTTGATATTGCAGACGAACATGTCTCTCTGAATAAATGCCGGGGTAATAATTAAGATGACCAGGAAACGGATTATAACAATAGATGGCCCGTCAGGGGCCGGTAAGAGCACTGTTGCCAGGCTGCTGGCTGACAATCTGGGGTTTCAGTATCTTGATACAGGAGCCCTTTACAGGGCGGTTGCACTCTATCTGAGACGGTATGGACTGAGCGAAGATGTTGAAGATGAGACCTTGACACGGATTCTGAAGGGGCTGGATACAGGCTTCTCTGAAGGCAGGGTCTTTATAAATGGAGAGGATGTGTCCGAGGCTGTCAGGACCCCCGAGATAGGGCATTACTCGTCGGTCTTTTCTGCAAGGAGACCTGTAAGAGAGTTCCTTTTTGCCATACAGAGGGCTTATCCCGAAAAGTACGATACCGTTGTTGAAGGCCGGGATATGGGGACCGTTGTCTTTCCTGATGCCTGGATGAAGTTTTTTCTTGACGCCTCCCCGCAGGAGAGGGCAAAGAGAAGGTATCATCAATTAGTGCAAAAGGGGATAGCTGTTACAATGGAGGAGGCCCTGCAGGATGTGCAGCAGAGAGATGAGAGGGATTCCAGCCGGGATCTGGCGCCTCTGAAACAGGCGCGTGATGCAATTTATATTGACACCACATCCATGGGGATTGAAGAGACCATTAAAAAGATGTTAGAGTTTCTGATAGGTAGCAGGTGATGAGTTTGGAAGCTGTAACCTGTTTATAACGTGTTATGTACTGGATATTCAGAGCTGTCTTAAAGATAGTTTATAAATTATTGTTTTGTTTTGAGGTCAGGGGGGCAGAAAACATTCCTGCTGAGGGGGGAGTTATAATCGCTGCAAATCATCTGAGTCATCTCGACCCGCCACTTATCGGAGTATGTATAAAGAGGAGGGCGGTCTTTATGGCAAAGAGCAGTCTCTTTCATGTGCCTGTAATCGGATGGTTTGTGAGACGTCTTTCCATTCCCGTTGATAGAGATACGGCCCGACCTTCCACAATAAAAGAGGCAGTGAGGCAACTGAAAGAGGGCAGGGTGCTTGTGATGTTTCCGGAGGGAACAAGGAGCAGGGATGGAGACGTTGGAGGAGGAAAGAGAGGGGTTGCCATGGTTGCAGCCCTGAGTCACGCAAAGGTTGTTCCGGCATTGATTGAGGGTACGGAAAGGGCCTTGCCTGCAGGGGCCGGGTTTTTAAGGCCAACGAGAGTCAGGGTTACCTTTGGCAGACCCCTTGAATGCAGTGGTGCAGAAACAAGCAAGGGTTTTCAGCAGCGTATAACCGGGGAGATTATGGATAAAATCAGGGAACTTAAGCAGGAACCCGTAATGCATAACCCGGATTTATAACCAGGGGTTTTATTATGGATATATATATTGCAAAGGGAGCCGGTTTTTGTTTTGGCGTGAAACGGGCTGTTAATATAGCGTTTAAGACGGCTGAAAGGTCTGCAAAAAGGGTTGCCACACTCGGACCCATAATCCACAACCCGCAGGTTGTGGAAAAACTGAGTGAGGCCGGAGTAAAGCCGCTGGATAAGGTCTCGGAGGATGTGGATATACTCATAGTGAGGACTCATGGTATTCCGGTCAAGCTTTATGAGAGCCTCCGTGATGCAAGGTTTGAACTTATTGATGCCACCTGTCCGTTTGTAAAAAAGGCTCAGCAATATGCTAAACTTCTCAGGGAAGAAGGCTATCAGGTGCTTATTCTCGGTGACAAGGACCACCCCGAGGTAAAAGGAATTCTGAGCTATGCCGGTGAGAGTGCCATTGTTATCAGAGATGCCGGTGAGATGCCTGTGCTCAATTCGCGTGTCGGCATTGTTGTTCAGACCACACAGCCTGTTGAGGCCCTGAAAAAACTGCTTGACAAGGTTATACAGACAGTAAAAGAGGTAAAAGTATATAATACCATATGTAACTCAACAGCCCTCAGGTTGAGGGAGACAGAGGATATGACCAGGAAGGTTGACCTGATGCTCGTTGTTGGCGGGAAGAACAGTGCAAACACAAAACAGCTTGTCACTTTATGTAATGATAGCAGGGTAAGGACATACCATGTTGAGACTGCCGGTGATTTGTTCCCGGAGTGGTTTGATGGGGTGGAAAAGGTCGGTATAACCGCCGGAGCTTCTACCCCTGACTGGATAATAAATGATATAGTAAGAAAAATAGAGGCCATTGGAGATCTTGCATGTACTTCCAGAGGTCGGGAATCTTAGGATATAGAGGAGGTTATTTTGCTAATGGAGACTCATAACAGGGAGCTTGACGAACTTTACTCCGGAACAATTCCTGATATTGTTGAAGGAACAATATTAAAAGGAACGATTATATCCATAAAACCGGACAGTGTGGTTGTTGATATCGGGTATAAATCCGAGGGTTTTATATCCATAGAGGAATTTGCAGAAAAGGATAGAGGGGGACTCGGAGAAGGAGTTGAAATAGAGGTTTATGTATCAAAAATTGATGCTGACGGTCTTGTAATACTGTCTCCGGAGAAGGCGAGAAGGATACGAACATTACAGCGGCTGGAGGAAGCGCAGAAAGACGGTACCCCTGTTGAGGGGATAGTGATAGAGAGGATCAAGGGTGGCTATAATGTTGATATTGCAGGGATAAGGGCCTTTATGCCCGGATCCCAGGCAGACCTGAAGCCTTTAAAGGATCCTGACAGCCTTATCGGACAGGAGATTATGATCAGGGTCCTGAAATTTAACAGCAAGTTGACAAACGTGATTGTTTCAAGGAGGGTTATATTAGAGGAAGAGAGAGCAAAGCTCAGGGAAAAGACCCTTGCCGATCTCAGGCCTGAATGTATCCTCTCCGGAGTTGTCAAGAATATTACTGATTATGGTGTCTTTGTCGACCTCGGCGGAATTGATGGTCTTCTTCACATATCAGACATATCCTGGGGCAGGATAAGACATCCCTCTGATGTCTTTAGTGTTGGGCAGGAGGTTGAGGTGATGGTGCTCAACTTTGCCCCTGAGACAGAGAAGGTTACACTGGGATATAAACAGAAGAGATCCGACCCCTGGCTTGATATCGAAGAGAAGTATCCTGTTGGCAAGGTGGTTAGTGGCAAGGTGGTCAGTCTTACCGATTATGGTGCCTTTGTTGAGATTGAAGACGGGGTGGAAGGGCTGGTGCATGTCTCTGAGCTCGACTGGTCTCCCAGACCCAAGCATCCTTCAAATTACATGGAGATCGGGGATTTTGTAGATGCACAGATATTGAAGGTTGATCCAAAGGAGAGGAGGGTTTCTCTGGGGATCAAGCAGTTGAAGCCAAAGCCCTGGAAACTCGTTGCCGAGAGATATGAGGTTGGTCAGCGTATAAGTGGCAGGGTAAGGAGTCTGACGGAATTTGGAGCCTTTATCGGATTGCCGGAGGGAGTGGATGCCCTGCTTCATATATCTGATATGTCCTGGACGAAGCATGTCAGGCATCCATCTGAAGTCCTGCGTAAAGGACAGATGATTGACGCGGTTATACTGAGCCTGGAGCCGGAAAAAGAGAGGATGGCACTTGGTCTCAAACAGCTTGTTCCGGACCCCTGGGAAGAGAAGATACCCGCAGAATTTCATCTTGGTGAGGAAGTGAAATGCAAGGTGCTGAGACATACGGAGTTTGGTATCTTTGTTGAACTTGAAGGAGAGGTGGAGGGACTTATCTATTCCTCGGAGATTGATACCGGAGGGGGAAAGCCCGAAGAGATTTATAAAGATGGGGATGAGATAGTTGTCAGGATTATCAAGGTGGATGTGGAAGGGCGAAAGATCGGATTAAGCCTGAAAACGCTAAAGCATGAGACGAATGCGTAGTGCCGGTGCCGGTAAGGGACTGATTTCGGACGCTGACACTCTTTATGGAGACAAATGAAGAAAATCTGTGTGGTATTAGCGATAGTGCTGTTAGCTACCGTCCTTCTGAGCCTGATCGTGACACTCGTTGGCAGAAATATGCCGATAGGGGAGAAGGTAGCCCTTGTAAGGATAGAAGGCCCGATCGTATCTTCAAGAAGTGCCATTGAGGAACTCCGGAAATACAGGAAAGACTCGAGCGTAAAGGCCATAGTTTTAAGAGTAGACAGCCCGGGAGGCGCTGTTGCACCATCTCAGGAGATTTATGAGGAGGTGGGCAAGCTGCTGAAGATAAAACCCGTTGTCGTCTCAATGGGGTCTGTGGCGGCTTCAGGCGGGTACTATATATCGGCTCCGGCAACGAAAATATATGCAAACCCCGGGACCGTTACAGGGTCAATCGGAGTAATCATGGAGATACCGAACTTTAAGGGTCTTATGGATAAGGTGGGAATCAGGACAGAGGTGATAAAGAGTGGTAAACACAAGGACCTGGCGTCTGTCTTCAGGGGGATAGGCAAGGAGGAGAGGGCCATCCTGCAGGGTGTGCTTGATGATGTGCATGACCAGTTTATCAGGGCTGTCTCCGAGGGTCGGAATATCCCCTATGAGCGTGTCAGGAAGATTGCTGATGGTCGTGTCTTTACAGGAAGACAGGCAAAGGCAGAGGGCCTGGTTGATGCACTTGGCAATATCCAGGATGCCATTATGGAGGCCGCCAGACTTGGGGGGATTAAGGGTGAGCCCAATGTGGTGTCAAAAAAAGAGAAGTCGTCAATCTTTGATCTGATAAGCAGTCGTATTCCAAAGGAGCTTAAAGAGGTCTTTGGCACTGTAAGTCTGAAGTATCTCATGTATTATTAAACCCGGGAAAATGCATTCTGAGTAATCAAGGAGGGGTTATGACCAGATCCGAGCTTATTGAAAAAGTCTCTGAGAGGCTGGAGGGTTTTACGCTTAAGCAGGCTGAGATAATAGTTGAGACCTTTTTTGAGACCCTCAGTGAGGCCATTGGCAAGGGTGAAAAGGTGGAATTGAGGGGGTTCGGCAATTTCAGGATCAAGACACGGAACCCGAGAAAGGCAAGAAATCCCAAGACCGGCCAGTCTGTTGAGGTTCCGGGGAAAAAAGTTGTATACTTCAGGACCGGTAAGGAGTTAAGAGACCTCCTGAATTCCGGAAAGGGTTAACCCTTCCATACTTGTAAGCCCCGGGACCCGGACAGGGATTTTCTGTTACAGGTTTATTGTCTTTTCTCAAAGCGTTCCATCAGATAAAACATTCCCGCTGCAAAAACATACAGAAAGACTATCACAAACCAATGATTTATGTTCAGTAATTTAGGCAGGGTTACACTTCCCATGGCTGAAGACATGTAGAATCCCTCGATATAGGGATAGAGAACTGCAAATATCA
>UOGH01000083.1_pt1 | contig 21265 bp, 23 predicted proteins | sample 1989771 | NCBI WGS metagenome assembly UOGH01 (sample SAMEA4712198, study PRJEB27164) | hydrothermal vent metagenome | biome: marine basaltic hydrothermal vent biome; feature: marine hydrothermal vent; material: mineral | place: Pacific Ocean | collected 2011-06-14/2011-07-23 | depth 1691 m | reverse complement strand
AATTCACTCTCAAAATAGGCAAACAGACTGACTACTACGAAGAACCCGACTACCACAAAAGCCCATCGTTGACTCTTTTTTTCTTTCTCCACCTCATCTCCTCCTTCATTTATAGTTGATTAAAATAGTGAATATACTGTCCGGGAGATTCCTAATGCATTAAAATTCAGAAAAATTATACTTAGACTTACGACCATAAGGCTGTCTGAGAGATAATAGAATAATTAAGTCTTTTCACCTCCCTAAAATCATCTTTTGCTCTCGAGGCATGGTTCAGAAACAGAAAGCAATTCATCTTCTTGTCTGAACGGAAAAATAAAATTTAATTAATATATCATGGAAGTCGGACAGTTGTCAATTATATGCCGGACTACAGGACTATCACCCTGTCCGCATCGTGATCCATGGCTGCATTATTGTACTGGCTTCCGCGAACTATCTCTTCCGGTATCCCTTCAGTCCTGACCCCTATCTTCTGTGCACTATGGTCACAAAAAGCCATGGCAACACCCTGAAGTTTACATAACTCAGTATATGCAGGGCTTTCAAGCAGCTTTGTTCCATCATCCATGGCAAACAGGATAACCTCATGGCCTTTTGATAGCGCAGCCTTTGTAATCCCTGCAATGTCATCAAGATGTTTATCTGTATTAACCAATATCCCGAGTTTCATCTTTAAAATCCTCCTTTCACAGATAAAATTATTTTTTCATAGATCATAATTAAATACAGCAATACTGTTGTTTCAGCGCAGAAAATGTAGAATTTACAAGGAAATCAAGGAAATTAATCAGTCTTAAGTCACCAATATATGTCCGCAGTCCGCGCTGTGGGTACTAACCCTGTCAGCATTCCAGGCACTCATCACCATGCTATAACCTTGTCACAGGATGCTATAAGGTCGACAATCTGGGTATAGTTTTTGTTCTCTCTTAAATCAGCTACCGTAACTTCCTGAGTTTTTTTATGTTCCTCCATAAGCTTTTTTGCTGTCTCATCAGGCTCCTGTTTTAAAATATACAAAATCTTCATAGCATTCACCTCTCTTCAGTTAAATTTCAAAGCAATTCATAAACTCTAAAACAACCCTGCCTGCACAGAGATTGGCGGGTTAGCATAGATTCTAAACTTAAGAAAACAAATTTAATACGGCAGTATATGGTCATACCCAAGTAACTTCTCTGCTATCTCCTCGGTAGAGAGATACTCCAACTCCTCATTTTCCTTGCAATTCGTATAGACATTCATCTCCATATCTTTCATCGTCTCAAGATTCAGATCATTATCTTCTGTCTCTTCCACCTTTCTGTCCAGCACATATACATCAATAATATCATCCATAAGAGTTATACCTACAGCCATTCTCAAGGCTTCCCCCTGTCTGTCCCTGACAAGTACAGCAATTTTTTTAGCCATATTCAACCTCCTTTCATATGAGTTTTTTATTCTTCAACTACCCTATTGTCTTTATCTTGCCAAAAAAGTATATAGAGATTCATAAGAAAAGTCAATCTTTTTTCAGGCAGCGAACTGCACCCGGTCTGCTGTGATTGCATTTATAACCTCTACGGGCGTAATCTCTCTCATACACTTCATGGTCTCACATTTTTTTCTGAAGCAGGGGGAGCAGGCAATATCTGCCCTGAAGACCCTGTGTCCATCGCCATATGGGCCGGTCAGCACCTCACTTGTCGGGCCAAACATTGCATAAACAGGCACTGACAGTGCTGCACCGATATGCATTGGGCCTGAATCATTGGACAGAATAAAAGATGCACCCTTTATGATGGAGAAAAGGCTTTTAAGGTCAGTCTTTCCTGCCATATTAATTGAATGACCTTCTGTATTCAAGGCTATTTCCCCGGCAATATCAACATCTTCCCTGCTTCCAACTATAACGGCAGTCGTTGGCAATGCCTTTATAGCATCAACAAAATACTCAACAGGCCACCTCTTGGTGGGCCACCTTGCTCCCGGGACTACTACATAATAGGGACCTTCCGGTCGGAGAGCATCCTGAATCATGGGCAGCGGAAAATCAACCTCGTCGGTATCAATTCCGATTAGAGAAGCAAGTTTAAGGTATCTCTCAACAGCATGGATGCCGGTTCCACCTCTGACCTTAAGGTTGTAGAAGAACGGGCTCAACTCTCTTGCATCACTGAATCCCACCCTGAGGGCAGCACCTGACATCGCTGTGATAAAACCACTTCTCAGCAAGCCCTGAAGGTCGATAACAAGGTCATATTTCTCGAATCTTAGCCCCCTGAAAAGGGCGCCAAGCTCTGAGACCGTTGATATTAGCCTTGAAGGTCTTTTCCAGTCTTCCTTATGTATTACCCACAAACGCTTAATCATCGGGTGTCCCTGAAGCACCCCTTCAAACCCCTTCGCTACAACCCAGTGCACCTCAGAGTCCGGCAAAGTGATTTTAACAGCATTAAGTAAAGGCAGGGCATGAATAATATCTCCAAGAGAGCTCGGTTTCACTATCAGTATCTTTCTGAACCTATGTGAACTTAACGGCATCAGGGGCTTTCCTGCCTCATCTCTCATGGGAATTTGTCCCGGGGGGGGCCTCGGTATTCAGCCTGATCCCGGTCGACCATTTCTTTACGAGGCTCTTAAATGCCTCCTTATCACACATGTCCTTAACCCTTGAATAAATCTCGGCACAGAGTGAAAGATACCGTTCTTTTTTTGAAGATCCTTTCAGGGAAGGTATCTTCTCACTGATGGCAAGCACCTCATGCTCCGGTAAATCCACTTTCAACTCCCTGCTCAGGGACGGCAGCATATAGCTTCTGAATAGAGATTCAAGGTCATCCTCATCAGCAGCAAATGATGCTGCCTCTGCAGATGTCTCTTCAGATTCAGGAAGGGACTTTATCTTATCATCATAAAGTCCCTTCCTGAGATTTTCAATCATCTGCCTGTGAATATCCTTAGCAAGCTGATTAACCAGATTATGAAAAGGGTCGGATTTTATTATATCCTGGTATGCCAGTCGCTCCTCGGACAGTATCACCCCCCTGCAAAAAAGGGTACACACAAGAACAGGTCTCTCTTTTCCCCTCTCCTCTGTCTGTACATGGAAGATTCTGCCCCTGTACCTTATATTTTCATTAACCCCCTGACCCACGATAGATGTATTCTATCAAAAAACATGAATGTTAGTGAAGGAAAAACTCCACGGCAAAGATTGAGGAAGTCACCAGTATCTCTATTATAAACTCCACAAACGCACCAATCCATTATCTTCCCGGAAGGAAACGTTTCATTTCAATATGTTATACAAATATGCTAAACCTTTAAATAGGAACGATCCAAAAAGGGGTTGAAATATAAAACTAAATTGTCTATAATGTCATAGAGGGAACAGAATGGATTCTGAAAGAATTAAAAAAGCTATCGAGAAAATAAGAGAAGGCCTCAATAAAGAAGGTGGAGACATTGAGGTTGTAGAGATAAAGGATACAATTGTATATGTAAGGCTCAAGGGACAGTGCAGCAGTTGCATAATGGCAGGGTTGACCATGAAAAACTGGGTGGAAAAGACACTGAAGGAAGAGGTTCCTGAAGTCACAGAGGTAAAAGCCCTCTGAATGTTTGAATGGATGCTAAAAATGTTTAGGCAGCCTTTCAGAACAGGAATATTTACAGGCATTCTCTTGCTATTGACCTGTATTGTCTCCTTACCCTCCATAGCAAGTGCCGGGGATATTGCCGAGGTCAGGGATATAAGGTTCAATGTCAACGGCACAAACACCCGCATTGTTCTGGAATTCAACCGCCTTCCCGCATATTCAGCTCATCGTCTCAAGGATCCTGAAAGGATTTACTTTGACCTTAAAGGTGTAAGACTCACCCCTCAAACAACACCGCTTAAAAACCTGCAGAAGGGGCTCCTGAAAAAAATCCGCATTGCCCAATACAACAAGGATACAGTCAGGATTGTGCTCGAGCTCAAGAAATTGAACGACTACAGGACCTTCACCCTTAAATCTCCGCCACGGCTGGTTATCGATATCGGACAGGAGAGAAGCCCCTTTTACAGGGAAAGAAAGATCGTGGTGATAGACGCCGGGCATGGTGGTCACGACCCCGGGGCAACAGGTCCAAAAGGTTTGAAGGAAAAAGACGTAACCCTGGACACAGCCAGAAAACTCAAGAAGATACTTCAGGAGCGTTATAACCTTGAGGTCTACCTTACAAGGAACAGCGACGTATATATAGGGCTTGGTGAGCGAACTGCTGTGGCTAACAAAAAGAGGGCAGACCTGTTTGTCTCCATCCATACCAATGCAAGTCTTAAAAGACGGGCAGGCGGGGTTGAAACCTATCTCCTGAACTGGACCAACGATACCGAGGCAATGAAGGTAGCTGCAAGGGAAAATGCCATCTCTCTGGAGAAGATGAAGAGGGCCAGGAGTGAGCTGGGAACAATCCTGGCCTCCCTGGAAAGAGAGACCAAACGGGATGAATCGCTGAGACTGGCCCATTTTGTTCAGGATTCCCTGTTTAAAAGACTCACCAGGGGTTATCGCGGCATTGGAAACCTGGGGGTCAAACAGGCATTATTCTACGTGCTTGTAGATGCTGAGATGCCGTCTGTGCTTGTTGAGGTTGCATTCATAAGTAATCCCCGTGAAGAACGGCTGCTTGGAAGCACAAAGTTCAGGAAGACAGCTGCTGAAGCAATAGCCTCAGGAATTTACAGATACATCCTCTCTCTCCCTGATGCACCAAAACTTGCAATGAAATAAGGTAATCTGCCACAATTGTAACTGATATTTCACTGCAGAATCCGCAAAGACACAAAGCAAGCATTTCCGGGGGTATGGCTACTTTGAGTGCATCAGCAAAGATATTACTGTATATCGCTTTCTCCAGCTCTCTCTTTCTCGTGGAGGGCACTGTAACGGCCTTATGCCTGCTCTCATTGAGTCTTGTTATTCTCCTTTTCCCCGGAATGAGAGGAGGGATTATACCGATAACCATCTTCCTGCTCACCACTCTTCTGGGCAATCTTTTCTTCTACCCGGGCAGGGTTTTAATGGAAATAGGGCCTTTAGATATAACGTCAGAGTCTTTAAGGATAGCACTGGTAAGGGCTGCAAGGGTTTCAGGTCTTATTGCAGGCGCTAAACTCTTGACATTAAAAACACCGGTGGAAGAAATCCTCGGTGTCCTGAAGAGGTTTTTTATGCCCCTTGAGAGGATAAGGATACCGGTAGATGAATTTTTTGAAACAGCATCCTTAACCCTGAAATTACTTCCCGGCATACGCGATAGAGCACTTGAGAGTTACAGGGAAGGCATGAATAATACAACAAGGAATGGCTTTATCCACAGGATCAGGGTTATCGTCGCTTTAATGCTGCCACTCATGATCAAAACAATACAGTCTCCTGCTGAACTGCTGACTGATACTGATAAAGAAGAGACGCTGAATCCCGGGTTAAATGCAGTCAAGGGGAGCAGCCATGGGAACAAATAGATTCTATGTCTTTACACTTATAACCTTAACCTCTTTTCTCGGATACCTCTGCTACCTGATCCTTAAACCATTCCTGTCCTCTATTGCCTGGGCCATTGTATTGAGCATCGTATTTTATCCTGTTTATGCATACCTGTGCAGATTTGTAAAGTGGAAGGTGCTTGCCTCTGTCATAACCATTTCTATCACCGTTATTATCATTCTGGGCCCCTTCTCATATCTGACAATAGCCCTTGCCAACGAATTAAGCAACTTTGCAGATTATATAAATGCAGAAGGAATCGGCAAGGTGCAGGACTGGATAAACAGTCCACAGGCACTCTGGATACAGGAGAGGATAAAATCAACCCTCAACCTGGAAAAGATCGACCTTGCAGCCATTATCTCGGAAAATATCTCCAGAATGGGCAAAAACATCCTGGGAAATGTCACAAAGGGAGTCGCCAATATTGCCTCTGTCTTCATGAATTTCTTCTTAATGCTCTTTGCAATGTTCTTCATGCTGAGAGACGCTCCGGACTTTATAAAAAAATTCCACGATTACATGCCTTTTTCCGAATCACAAAGAGACAGGCTTGAATCACAGATGAAAGATATGGTCATATCAACCATATATGGTGGAGTGGCCGTCGCCGTGGCACAGGGAACCGTCGGCGGCATAACCTTCCTGATCCTGGGCATGAATTCCCCTATACTCCTGGGAACCGCTATCGGGCTTATGTCCTTTATACCCGGAATCGGAACATTTTCCATCTGGGGTCCTGTGGTAATTTATTTCCTTATAAAAAAGGCATTCATAAAGGCCATTATTCTTTTATTTGTAGGCACCTTTATAATAAGCACCATAGACAACATATTAAAACCGATAATAATAAGCGGCAGGACAAGGATGCCGACACTGGTCATCTTCTTTAGTGTAATCGGAGGGCTTAAGGTCTTCGGCCTGATAGGACTTGTGCTGGGACCCCTGGTTATGGCAATGTTTATATCTGTTTTTGAAATATTCAGAAATCTTGAAGGAGGTGTAAATGCTGAATCGTGAGGAGTTAAAGGATCTGTCGGAAATTCAGGGTAACGAAAACTATTATGTCAGTCTGTATCTGAATGTAAATCCCGTTACAAATCCGAAGGGTGAATATGTCCTGCACCTCAAGAATATGATCAGGGAGGTCTCTGAAAAGACCGAAAAGGGGGTATACAGAAAGATAAAGACAGACCTTGAAAAGATCAGCGCCTATGTGACATCCAACAAGAGGGAGTTCAGGAAGGGATTGGTGCTGCTGAGCTCTGAGGAAACAGGTTTCTGGAGGGAATACAATCTCCCGATCCCGGTTAAAAACACCCTCATTGTTGACAATACACCCTACATGAAACCACTGCTTGATATTGTCGACAACAACCCGAGATACCTCATTCTGCTTGTTGAGAAGGATGAGGCAAGAATCTTTGTTGTCCACCTTGGCGAGATAGTGGAGTACGGAGAGGTTAAGACCGAAGATGTGCCGGGAAAACATAAGAAAGGCGGTTGGTTTGCACTTGCCGAGCCCCACTATCAGCGTCACATAGATTATCATGTGGGGCTGCACCTTAAAGAAGTTATAAAAAAACTTGAATCGTTTCTATCAGCAGAACAGATCGACCTGATCTTTATCGGAGGCTCAGAAGAAGCTGTAACCATGTTTAAGGATATGTTACCGGAAACTGTAAGGACCAGGATCAAGGGTCAGTTTGCGGCTGAGATGTTTTTAAAACCTGACGAGGTTCTGAAACGTGCAGAACCACTCCTTTCAGTCTATGAAGCTGCAAAGGAGAAAAAGATTGTGGATGAGCTGATAACACGTGCCCTGAAGGGTAACCAGGCAGTGCTTGGCCTTGCAGATGTCATCGGCGCAGTAACGGAAGGCAGGGTCCATAAACTCGTATTTGTAAAGGACTATACAGAGTCGGGCTTCAAGTGCGTAAACTGCGGGCTGCTCTCTGTCCAGAATATTCCCAAATGCCCATATTGTGGCAATAACATGGAACCTATCGAATATATGGTTGAACTCGTTGTACAGAGGGCTGTTGAGCAGGGAGCAACGGTTGAGGTACTGGCATATGAAACAGCTTCTCTCAAAGAAAAAGGTAATATAGGGGCCATCCTGCGGTTTTAAACCTGCTGCAAAAATGGCAGTGTGTGCAGCCTGGCTTGAATGATTTTGTAACTTTCCATATCCTGTATCCCCCACCCTCTGGAGGGTGGGGGATACAGGAAGAGGTGATTGAATTTACGGCATCCCGATTCCGTCAATTGTGGAGTTACACTCAGGGCATTGTCCATTTTTCATTGTTATCGCATTAAGTGAAAACCCGAACCGCTCTACAAGGAGCTTTCCACAGGAGGGACAATAGGTGTTCTCCCCCCCCTCTCCCGGCACATTCCCCTCATAAACGTATTTAAGCCCTGCCTCAAGCCCTATCTCCCTTGCCCTTCTCAATATGCTCAAAGGGGTCCTCGGCAGGTCAAGCAGTTTGTACGTTGGATAAAACTGGGTTACGTGCCAGGGAATAGCAGGGTCTACAGACTTTATAAAATCCGCCACCCATCTCAGAAACGCTTCGGAATCGTTATATGTGGGGATAATAAGGGTTGTAACCTCAAGCCAGATTCCCAGTTCTTTCATGAGTTTTATGGTATCCAGGACAGGTTGCAGTCTTGCCCCAATTATCTTTTTATAGAAATCGTCATCTCCCTTGAGATCGATATTATTTGCATCAAGATAAGGGGCGAACTTTCGCGCGGCCTCCGGGCTGGTATAACCATTACTTACAAAGACGTTCTTTATACCCCGCTCATGTGCAAGACGTGCACAATCATAGGCAAACTCCATAAATATGGTCGGCTCCGTGTAAGTATAGGATATGCTCCTGCAGCCTGCCCTCTCAGCCTCGTTCACCACATCCTCAGGCGTCATATCCTCGCCTGCTATATCGGTATGAACCTTCGGGTACTGTGATATCTCATAGTTCTGACAATGGAGGCACCTGAAATTACACCCCACGGTAGCTATGGAATATGACCTTGAACCCGGATGGAAGTGAAAAAACGGCTTTTTCTCTATTGGATCTATATGCCGGGCAATTATCTTTCCATAAACCAGGCTGAAAAGGGTACCATCCCTGTTTTCCCTGACTGCACAGCGACCGCGTTTACCGGGCTTTATTACACAGTAATGACAGCAGAGATGACATTTAACCTTTCCATCATCCAGCTTTTCATAAAACATCGCCTCTTTCATAAAATAATGATACCACTTTATACGCTCTTCTGCAAGCAGAGAGGCGAGGAAACCCCGCCCCTGCCCGCTTTCTGTCAAATCTCTTTTGCTTGAATCCAGCGATAAAGAGTCTCGATCACTTCCAACAACCTTAAATCACTGGTTTCTGCTTTTATAAATTAGCCTGCATAGGTTATGCTATAAAAATGAATGAAAAATGGGTCACATTACGCATTACATACGATCCGCTTGAAGCAGAGATGATCAAGGACCTGCTTGAAAGCGGCGGGATATCTGTTGTCCTGAGGTCTGCAAAGGTCAGCCCCTACCCTGTAAATGTAGGAGGGATGGGGGAGGTCACGATTCTGGTAAGGGAAGAGGATCAGGAAGCGGCGGAAAAGGCTCTAACCGAGGAATCTTATGAATAAGTTCCCATGGCTGAAATAAAACTGGAGAGTGTAAACAAGTCATTTAAGGATACCGTGGTAATCAGGGAGATGTACCTTACCATTGCCGATGGAGAGTTTTTCACTTTTTTAGGACCAAGCGGGTGCGGAAAATCAACGATACTCAATATGATTACAGGGCTTGAACCTGTAACCTCCGGCAATATATATTTTGATAACATCCTCGTAAATGACCTTTCCCCCAAAGACAGGGATGTGGCAATGGTTTTTCAGAGCTATGCCCTCTATCCCCATATGACAGTATACGAAAACATTGCATTTCCGCTTAAAATGAAAAAGACAGATAAAAAGACAATCCGGAAAGAGGTGGAAAAGGTGGCATCTATCCTCGGGCTTGAGGAGTTGCTGCACAGAAAGCCAAAGGAACTTTCAGGTGGACAGAGGCAGAGGGTGGCCCTTGGAAGGGCGATTATAAGAAAGCCAAAGGTCTTTTTAATGGATGAACCCCTGTCAAACCTTGATGCAAGGCTGAGGATAGAGATGAGGGCAGAGCTCAAGAGGCTCCACCGGGAACTTAAGACAACGATAGTATATGTCACTCACGACCAGGCAGAGGCCATGGGTCTCTCCGAGAGGATAGCGGTGCTGAACCTGGGAGAGATTCAGCAGTGCGCAACACCATTAGAGATATACACAAGACCGGCCAACACCTTTGTTGCCGGCTTTATAGGAAGCCCGTCAATGAATTTTTTTGAGGCTGAAGTGCTCTCAAAAGAACCGCTGAGGGTGGTCTGTAACAACATGGTTTTCGAACCTGAAGTCAGCACAATCCCTGAGGCTAAAACCATTTTACTCGGCATAAGGCCGGAGGATATAACTGTTTCTATTGAAATGAAAACCGATGCAGAGGCAATTGTTGAGCTTGTTGAACTTGAGGGTTCAATCGTCTGGTTAGATATAATGTGGAAGGAAACCAGGCTAAAAGGAAAGGCCTCTATTGATGACAGTGTCTCAGCGGGAGACAGGATATATATAAAAATGCCTGATGAAAAAATTCACGTGTTTGACATGGAGACAGGCGGGAGACTATAGGCCCGGAACTCCCTTAATATTCTCCGCAATGACTGCAGCTCCGTAACCCTACCCTGTATGACTCTCCCTCCCTGTTAACCCATCTTACAACGCCATATTTCGGAACTTCAGGAGCCGAACTTTTTATCCTGATCATGTTTCCCTGGATTAAAGGATACTCTGTTATAAGCCCGACTCCTCCTGCAGATACATCTCTTACAATGCCGGTAAGCAGTATATTCTTGACAGCAGACTGTTTTTTCACTGTTATAGAATATTCAATAGTGAGTTTCAGCGGTATTCTGTCATGTCTTCTCTTGGTCAAAAAATCCCCCTGCAGAAAAAGTAAGAATTGATACTATATTACGATGGATGATTAGAGCCCCTTGGAACCGAAGGCTTTAACCATAAGTTTCAGCTACAATATCGGTTAAAGTAATTGAAGCATTAATTAACATTATAGCAGTAAAGGAACAAAATATACAATCATTCCTCAGACAAGAAAGGTTCAGAACCCTGCCTTCAGGACATTAAATCTCAGCACAGCACTGAAAAAACCTCCTTTAAACTCCTCACTAACTCTGTTTTTGAACTCCATTTTCCCTTTATTGAAAAACCTTCTTCATGGAGGTGAAAGCTTCCCCTGCAGGCCTTCTCGCAACTCAACAGATCTTCAACCTTAACTGGTGTTTTGGGAGAGAACCGGACCTTTGCCGTCCCATTCGTTGAGCTCACAGACACAATCCCCAGTCCACTTGCCAGTATCTTAAGTTTTAACAGGTCAATCAGGGCAACTACAGCCTCAGGCAGTACTCCAAAGCGGTCTGTCATCTCTTCAGCGAGTGTATTGGCTTCCTCATCTGAATGACAGATGCTGAGTCTTCGGTACATACTGAGTCTTATGCTCATATCCCTAATGTACTCCTCAGGAATATAGGCACTCATGCCAAGATCGATTGTGGGCTCAAAATCCTCCTCCACAGGTATGCCTTTCAGGGCTGCCACCTCCTGCTGAAGCATCTCCATATACATCTCAAATCCCACGGCATGGATATGTCCTGACTGGTCAGCACCGAGGAGATTCCCCGCACCCCTTATTTCAAGGTCCTTCATGGCAAGCCTGAGCCCTGCTCCCAGATAGCTCAGCTCCTCTATTGCCGCGATTCTCCTTCTGGCATCTTCAGTGAGCCTGTCAGGGGGGGGCAGGAGGAAGTATGCATAGGCCCTCTGACTACCCCTTCCTACCCTGCCCTTCAACTGGTAAAGGTCCGCAAGCCCCATCCTGTCTGCCCTGTTGATGATTATCGTATTTGCCGATGGTATATCAATACCTGAGCCGATTATGGCTGTTGCAAGTAAAATATCTATGCCACCATCCATAAACCTGAGCATCACATCTTCCAGCTCCCGCCCGGCCATCTGTCCATGAGCAATTGCAAGCCTTGCCTGAGGAACAAGCCTTAAAAGATGGTCTCCCATCCCATAAATGTCCTTCACCCTGTTATGTACAAAAAAGACCTGCCCGCCTCTGTCAAGCTCACTCAGCACCGCCTTTCTTATTACTGCATCATTGAATGTTGTGATCATACTCTTAATCGCAAGTCTCTCCTCAGGGGGTGTCTCAATCATGCTCATCTCCCTGATACCCGAAAGTGACATCTCAAGGGTCCTTGGAATCGGGGTTGCACTCATTGAGAGACAATCAACCCCTTTTTTCAGTTCCTTTATCCTCTCCTTATGGGTTACACCAAAGCGGTGTTCCTCATCTATTATCAGAAGTCCGGGGTCATAGAACTTAACTTTTTTGCTTAAGAGCCCATGTGTGCCAATAATAATATCAACATCCCCACGGCTAAGGGCTGAAAGAGTCTTCTTTGTCTCAGAGGCAGATTTAAAACGGCTCAGAAAATCAATCTTTAACGGAAATGCCGAGAACCGTGCCTGAAAATTCCTGAAATGCTGCTCACAGAGAATAGTGGTCGGGACGAGTACAGCAACCTGTTTTCCATCATAAACTGCCTTAAATGCTGCTCGCATTGCCATCTCTGTCTTACCGTAACCCACATCACCACACAGCAACCTGTCCATGGGCCGCGGGGATTCCATATCCCGCTTTATCTCTTCCCATGCCCTGATCTGATCCGCAGTCTCCTCAAAGGGGAAAAAAGCTTCAAACTCCCTGTGGAGTTCTGTATCAGGGCTGAAGGAGTAGCCCTCGACTACCTCTCTCTGTGCGTAGATGGATATGAGTTTACCGGCAAGCTCACGGACCTTTTTCCTCGCCTTTGCCTTTTTCTTCTTCCAGCGGCTCCCACCAAGCCTGTCAAGATTGGGAATAACCCCTTCAGCAGCCCTGTACTTCTGAATAAGGCCGATATTTTGCAAGGGCAGATAGAGTCTTGCACTATCTGCATACTCTATGACCATGGCCTCCCCCTTGTATGCAGAGGCATGAAGAGGTTCAAGGCCTGCAAACCTTCCCATACCGTGCTCACGGTGAACAACATAATCGCCGGCCTTAAGGTCCTCTATTGTCTCAAGCAGTTTCTTGACCCTGGAGGCCTTGTGGGGTTTTAAGAGTGGTCGCCTTCCGAATATCTCTTTCTCTGTAAGGATTATCAGCCCTGAAATATGAAGCCCCCCGGAAAGCCCCCCGACAGTAATTGAATACTTTCCACTGTAGCCTCCGATGTCATCCATGGAAACCAGCGGAGCAACCACACCCCCATCCCTCAGGACCTCATTTATCCTCTTTGCCTGAGATTCAGAGGAGAGCACAAAGACAACCCTCTCTTCCAACCTCTTCAACACCTCCGCAAGCCCGTAGATATCCGTTCTCTCACTATGCAGAAGGCCAAGGCCGGCAATAGTGGAAGTCGATGCTTCTGTCTCACCCTCCATAGGCAATGAATGGAGCGTTATAAAAGAGGGGGCAGGTCTCAACATTTGACACTTCTCCGGAGAAGTGTCAAATGTTGAGACCTGCCCCCTTACAGTCTCTGTAAAATAATAAAAAGTCTCTCCATCAAAGGAGGAAATCAAAGGACTTCCTTCTTTTTCAATTGCGGGCAGGACTTCGGCCTCGTTCAGTTGGCTGTCGGAGCGCTGGGTATCGATCTCAAAGGTCTTTATTTCATCCAGTTCATCTCCGAAAAATTCGAGCCTGACCGGCCTGTCCATATTTGATGGATAAAGATCAAAAACCCAGCCCCTCTCGCTAAATTCACCTTTTTCTGAAACAAGAGGCACCTGCCTGTAGCCAATTGACTGAAGCCTTTCAGCAAGCCCCTCCCTGCTGATTGTCATCCCCTTTCCGAGCTTTAAGATAGAGAGGGATAAGTCCTCAGGCCTCCAGGTAGGAGAAAGAAATGCATCCATTGAACCGATAAACAGCCTTCCCCTTTTAAGCTTCAGGATATTCTTAAGCCGGATACCTGTGGATTCAATACCCCCCTGCTCAGGCAGAAAAACGGGTATGTCAGATGTCTCGGAACCATCAAGGATACCTTGATAGAAAAGCACGTCATCTCTCAGTGCCCCTGCCTCATCCTCTGTACCGGTAATCAGGATATGGTTGCAGGTCCTGTTTTGAAGGGACATAAGGGCAACAAAAAGGGCTTTGGATGAGTCCCTGAGATTGAAAACCTTTAAGACGGGGGCAGATTGTGCTTCAACCTTTTGCGGCAAAGCTTTAACTATATCTTTGAAGGAAGCAAACAGAAGCGACTTCATGAAGCTTGACAGAACCTCTCAATAATCCGCTCAATTATAACCGTTGAGGAGATACCCTGTCTGTAAGGAAGGCTACGAACCTCTTTGACAAGGTCTGAACCAACAATATCCCCTACCTCCCAGTCCCCCCCCTTAACAAGCACATCAGGCATAATTAATTTTATAACCTCATACGGTGTATCCTCGGCAAATATGGTAACGTAACTCACCATCTCCAGGGCTGAGAGGACCTCAACCCGTTGATCCTGAGGGACTATGGGCCTTCTGGTTTTTAATCTCCCTACAGAAGCATCGGAGTTCACACCGACTACAAGTATATCGCCCAGGGCTTTGGCCTCCCCAAGGTACTGAATATGGCCTGCATGGATTATGTCAAAACAGCCGTTTGTAAAGACAATCCTCTTGCCCTCTGACCGCAGCCTATCCATCTCTTTCCCGACTTCCTCTCTTAGGAGGACCTTTTTATTTTTCATCTATACGTAAAAGCCTCTCTCTTGCCCTTTCAAGTATCTCCCTGTCGCCTTTATATTTTACCATTTTTAATGCATCATCAAGAGGAAACCATGAAGCCTCATCAACCTCCCAATCGTGATTCCCCGTACTCCCGCCCATATATTCAATAAGATAATAATAGACCGTTTTATGATATTTTGTATTTTCATCCTTCAGGAAATACCAGTATGAGACAGTATCAAGGCTATCCACTATACGTCCCCTCAGTCCTGTCTCTTCCTGTACTTCCCTTATGGCAGCCACCTCCGGCTGCTCCCCCTTTTCAACCAGTCCTTTTGGAAGTGTCCATACCGAACCGTTCTTTACAGAAACAAGAACAACCTTTATTCCATCGCTATCTCTTTTGAAAACAACCCCGCCGGCAGATATCTGTTTTTTCAGCAATGCGGGCTTCATCTCAATGTTCCGGCAATCACAGGGTTGTTAGACCTCTTCACCCTGAAACCTGAAGAACGGATTCAGGAAGTTTTACAGGTTTCATCTGCTCTGACACAGAGGCAAGTTTCACAAGACCCGTGACAAGCAGCTCTCCCGTCTGCTTTCTCGTTACCTGGTGTGAGAATATAATACTGGCTGGCCCCCTGTCTGTTACCTCTGTTTCAACTATCAGAATATCACCGTATCTCCCTGACTGACGGTAATGTGCAGAGGCATCCACAACAACAAAACAGACCCCCTCCTCCATCAACCTCTTTAGCGAAACCCCTCGTTGCTCCAGGTATTCAGTCCTTGCGCGTTCAAAGTATCTGAAGTAATTGGCATAATAGACAACCCCTCCGCAATCAGTATCCTCATAATATACTTTAATCTCTATCCGGTCTTCTGTCACGGGGTACTGCTTCCTGTAAAGATTCTGACAAAGTCATTATAGAGTGCGAATGCCATAAGAAGCAGCAGGAGCGCAAGGCCTATCTTTTGAGTAACAGCAACTGTCCTTTCACTGAGGGGTTTTCCCTTTATCCCCTCTATCACAAACATGACGATGTGACCTCCATCAAGGATAGGAATCGGCAGGAGATTAAGGACACCAAGGTTCACACTCAACAATGCCATAAACATGAAATACGTCAGAAGGCCTGCTGAGGCTGCCTTGCCCGATTCCTGTAATATTGTCACAGGACCGCTTATGTTCTTTAGAGACACCTGTCTTGTTATCAACATTTTGATGGAGTCTACAACAAAAAATCCCATCTTATAAGTGGCTACCACGCCTTTGACCGGGGCTTCAAGAACTGAATCACTCTGAATTGACTCAAAAAAACCTCCTCCGAGTTTTTTGACCCCGATTCTTCCTATAACTACCTTTTTTCCGCCAGGGCCAACTTCTTCAACAGACTGAGGAACAATTTTAAGGTCTAAGAGTTTCCCATCCCTTTTTACAACAACATCAAGTTTCTTCCCCGGGTTTTTGACAACAATGTTCACCATATCAAACCAGGTATCAATCCTCTTGTTATCTATCTTCACTATTACATCCCCAGCCTTCAGGCCTGCCTCGGAAGCCGGATACCCCGCCTGCACCTCATCTACAACGGGCAGGATGTTGCTCAGTACAGGGACATTAACAGGAAGTCCTGTTGAAAGCACGGCAGTGAAGATTATATAGGTCAGGAATACATTAAATAAGGGTCCGGCAAGAACAATCAGGATTCTCTTGGCAACACTCTGCTGATTAAACGCCCTCGTCTTGTCAGCCTCGTCCAGCTCCTCATCCGCTTCTTCCCCCAGCATCTTCACATAACCGCCAAGAGGTATGGCAGAGAGCATATATTCTGTCTCACCTATCTGCTTGCCTACAACTTTTGGACCAAAACCAAGTGAAAACTTCAGAACCTTTACACCCGCGAACTTGGCCACCAGAAAATGGCCGAGTTCATGCACAAAAATAAGAATTCCCAAAAGTATTATTGCTGATAGAATATTAGACCTCCTTTTATACTCTGATTGTTATACGGAAACAAATAGAGACTGTTTATAAATTACGGCCATTTGTCGTTCCCGCAATTCCGAACGTTTTCGGAAATAGGGAATCCTTGACTAAGGAGCAATACCTGTCAAGGCAGAACAACGGAAAAAAAACGACAAATGTTCGAGTTTTATCAACAGACACAAACTAATTCCCCGAACTTTCTTCTTGCCCAGGCATCAGCCCACATAACCGTCTCTATATCCTTAAGCGATAGCGGCTCGTGGGCATTGAGCACTTTTTCTATTATAACAGGTATCTGGTGGAAAGTCATACGGCCCTCTATGAACGCCTCCACTGCCATTTCATTTACTGCATTGAGAACCGCTGTGGCGGTTCCTCCTGCATTCAGGGCCTCGTAAGCATATCTGAGACAGGGGAATCTCTCAATGTCAGGTCTCTCAAAGGTAAGTGCCCCCAATTCATAGAGATGACAGGGTGCCAAAACCCCCTCAAGCCTCTCGGGGTAGGAAAGTGCATAAGCAATCGGCCCCTTCATATCGGGATGTGACATATGAGCAATAAGCGCTCCGTCCAGGAACTCCACAAGGGAGTGCACAATGCTCTGTGGATGTACAATTACATCAATGTCCTGCGGTGCGAAACCAAAGAGATAATGGGCCTCTATTACCTCAAGCCCCTTATTCATCAATGTTGCAGAATCAATGGAAATCTTCTTTCCCATCTGCCAGGTGGGATGGTTAAGGGCCTCTTCGGGTTTTATATCCCTGAGGTCATCACTCTTTCTTCCATGAAAGGGTCCTCCGGAGGCGGTCAGAATCAACCTCCTGATATCAGAACTGTTATATCCATGTATGCATTGAAATATGGCGCTATGCTCACTGTCAACAGGAATAAGTCTGGCCCCGTATTTTGATATGGCCTCATTGACAAGTGGACCGGCCATTACAAGGGTCTCCTTGTTGGCAAGGCCAACGGTCTTTCCCTCCCTGATGGCGGATAATGTGGGTAACAGTCCTGCAGAACCCGAGATGGCTGAAAGCACAAAGTCCGACCCTGGATAAGCAGCAACATCCTGTATCCCCTCAGAACCGGACAAAATCTCGCTAAATCCCGTGTTTTCCCTTAATTTAGCTGCCTCGGTATCATTTGTCACCGCGACCACAACAGGCCTGAATTCCTGAATCTGTCTTTGAAAAAGTTCAATATTGCGTCCTGCTGTAAGGCCGACCACCCTGAACTTGTCCGGATATCTCCTTATAACTTCAAGGGTTGCAGTACCGATTGAACCTGTTGAACCGAGAATTGTTATATTTTTCATCTACCAGCTTTCAAAAATTAAAAGAGTAAGGATTAATGGATTGATGGAGTATTGGGTCAAGCATCTCTCCATTAATCCATTACTTGCTCCAACACTCCAGTTATATATATTCTTTTATGAAACTACATATTTAACAACTAAATAAACCACCGGAGTCACAAACAGCATCCCGTCTATCTTGTCAAGTACACCACCATGTCCCGGAATCAGGGAACTCGAATCCTTCACACCAGAATCCCGTTTAAACATAGACTCCGTAAGGTCACCAAGAACGGCAATACACCCAATGATGAACCCTACAACCAACACCTGATAGACGGTTATACTGTCTATCAGGAGTATCTTTATCAGGACCCCTGCCAACACTCCTCCGGTCATTGAGCCGACAGCGCCTTCAATGGTCTTCTTCGGGCTTATGGATGGATAGAGTTTTCTCTTACCAAAATTTTTACCAATATAATAAGCAAAGCTGTCTGACGCCCATACCGTTGCGCCAATAAATATAATCCACTCAGGGCCTGCATCCCTCAGGGCAATCTGCAGACTGAGGATCAGGGGAATGTAAGAAAACCCCACGACCACGGGTGCTATATCAGAAAGAGCCTGTTCCGGCCCCGCTTTCCTGTCAAAGAGTCTGAAGAGGACCAGGAACAGGAAAGAAATTATCAGCAGCAATCGAACCTCACCCCACCCGATATAAACAGAATACAAAAAGAGCAGCCCGGAAAATATCCCCAGAAAGCTGAGCGATTTCTTTACTCTGTACATTGAATAAAACTCCATCTGTGCACCTGCTGAGATAAAGAACAGAAGACCAAGAAAAAAAACAGCTGGCAGTTTCATTATATAAAGATATATTAAAGGCAGCAGAGCTAAGGCAACGATCTCTCTTTTTTTATTCATTATGATTCTGAAGGGGACATAATTCCCCCAAATCTCCTTTCCCTACGCTGATAATCCTGCATGGCACAAAGAAACTCCTCCCTGGTGAAATCAGGCCAGAGTGTCTCTGTAAAGTATAATTCAGCGTATGCACCCTGCCACAGAAGAAAATTGCTGAGCCTTTTTTCTCCACTGGTTCTTACGATTAAATCAACTGCTGGCAATCCCGAGGTGTCAAGTAACACCTCAAATGTTTCTTCACTTATCTCATCGGCCCCAATTCCTCCGGCTATAGCCTTTTTTACGGCCCTCAGTATTTCATCTCTTCCGCCATAACTCAGTGCCGTAACAAGTGTCAAACCTTTATTTGCAGATGTTCTTTCCTCAATTTCTGTAATGATTCCCTGTATCACCAAAGGCAGTTTCGCCCTGTCTCCAATAACTCTGAACCTGATACCCTCCATTATTAAATCCTTCAGCTCCTTGGTCAGATATAGCTGCAGCAACTCCATAAGTGTAGTTACCTCATCATCAGGTCTCTGCCAGTTTTCAAGAGAGAAAGCATAAAGGGTGAGCACATCTATCCCCACTTCCTGAGCAGCCTTTATTAACTCCTTTGTCCGCTCAGCCCCTTTTCTATGACCCTCTACTCTGGGCAAACCTCTCAACTGTGCCCACCTTCCGTTGCCATCCATTATCACACCTACATGTCGTGGAATATTTGTCAGCACAATCTACCTCCCCTTTATTGAATATATCTGAAGAATTGTCACCATCGGGGTTTTCCCTCTCAATATATTTGCTGGTTTTATCCCCAGCAAGGGTTTGCTCAAGACCGCCACCTTATTACCAAAAATCGAGTAGTCAAGTAAATTACCACTTATCTTGTCGATAAGTGTCGATTCATCCACGGTAGTACCGGAATAGCTGTATCGACGTAGCTGGGATCTCTTATACCCCAGAGCCCTTCCTATCAGTGCATTTCGTTTTATCACTACAACCTCATTATTTCTTTTCACCATCCTGTCATTTAAATGCCAGATAACCCCATCAGCATCTGACGAAGAGGACTCTGTTGTATATTCTCTTACAAACCCTCCCAGATTCTCAGCACTACGCCAGAAGGCAACGCCTTTGCCATTTATAAGCTCAAGATAGTTATCATCATCCATTGCCATATAGACAGTCCTTCCTTCTTTATCCTTGAGTGTAACAAAATCATAAATATCAAAACCTCCAAACGCCCGGGAAGTATCTTCCATTCTGAAGCCTTCATGAAGATTTATCAGGATTAAGGGACCTGAATAACCTTTGGACCTTGAGTATTTCTGGTACAGAATTCTTCCATCGGCCACCCTGATAAAGCCGTCTGTTTTCCAAAGGATTTCAAGTTTCCGATCATTCAATTTATATATATAGGATTTAACCGCTTCATGGTTAGAGGATATGGCTGTCAGGAAGATTTCGTCCTTTCCGTCTGTATCAATGTCAAACATATCCATCCGGATAATCGTCCCTGAATAATTCCTCTTCAAGTGATAGAGAAAAGCTGTTTCGATATCATAGCTATAAACATATATTCCATCGCCTGCACTAATCACCAGATCTGTCCTGCCGTCACCATCAATATCTCCGGTGCTTATAAGCTGTGCATTAAAGGGAAGGTCGTAGCTTATAAGAGGTTCGTTCTGCATATCTGAAAGAAGCTCCGAACCAAACCTCAGCTCACTTAAAAAAGCCGGCGGGATGTACAGAGAGTCCTCTGAGAGTATCACACCATCCGGCCATAGCAGCCTCTGCTTCAGATATGTCTTTTCCCTTGAATTCTCAGAACCCAGGAGGAGCACAAGGTCTGCCTTTTCCGAAGCAGCAATCCTGAGGAGTTTTTCGGTATTTAACTGTCCAACCGGAGCACTAACGATCTCGAAAATTCCGCTTTCCTTCAATCCATTGTAATATGCGTCACCAAGATAATAATCAACCGATTCTTCCTGGTAAAAGAACAACCTCTTTTTTGAAGCCGATATTCTTGTAATGTCACCACTCTTTACCTCTCCATCTATTACCTTACAAACGGCAGCACCTTCTTCCACCTGAAGGACCTCTATTGTTCCTACAGGTTCCTCAGCCCTTCCGATAGGCTCCTTTGTAACAGGATGATAGAAAAACTCTCCTCTTCTGAGCACCTTCAAACGCATCCCCTTCAATAAACCATCCCTGGCTCCCAAGCCAATTCTGACCACATCATCATTTACAGAGATAACATCCCCTGACATGGGTTTGACAAACGAGACCGTTTTCTCTACAAGTGTAGTCAAGGGGGAATCTTCAGCATCGGCATTAAAAGAAAAAGCTAATACAAAGAACAGACAGCAGACAACACATATAGCTGATAGCGTGTGTCCTGCATAAGACATGCTTGATATATTACGTCTATCTATAGACATATTATTCCCCATCACTTCTCCATAGTTTTTCTTGCTATTTTATTATCGAAGGATATATCCAATACATAATAACCCGGAGATTATTAACCCGGAAACTATTCAGAGAGCCATATTTGTCAAGATCAACCACTCAAGAACGTGTTGTGTAAACTCTTTTTTTGTCACCCCTGAACTAAATTCAGGGCAGGCTCTGAACCATGTGCTGAAC
>UOGH01000175.1_pt1 | contig 21825 bp, 21 predicted proteins | sample 1989771 | NCBI WGS metagenome assembly UOGH01 (sample SAMEA4712198, study PRJEB27164) | hydrothermal vent metagenome | biome: marine basaltic hydrothermal vent biome; feature: marine hydrothermal vent; material: mineral | place: Pacific Ocean | collected 2011-06-14/2011-07-23 | depth 1691 m | reverse complement strand
AGTGGATGCCACCGGGGCAAAGGTGGTAAGGGTGAATGACATAAAACTGGAAGGATTTGAGGGAAAGGCCGTACTCGTAGCAGTAGACGTCGGAATGAGGGGAATCCTGAGGAGGCTGGGCATTGAAAGGCAGGGAAATGAGTTTTTCAAACTCTTCAGGATAGAGTTGCCGCATAATCTGATAAGCTGGACCTATATCCAGCCACTTGAGCCCAAACTCAAAACCATTGCTCTGACCGTGCCGAGGCAGATGGTTGCCAACCTGCATCCCGCAGATATTGCCGAGATTATAAGCTCTGTCTCCAGAGAGGAAGGAACGAGCCTCTTTACAGACCTTGATCTGAAGACCGCTGCCGAGACACTTTCCGAGCTTGAGCCGGATGTGCAGGCGAGCATAATAACAGAGATGGAGCCGGAGAAGGCATCGGACATAATTGAGGAGATGCCCCCGGATGAGGCAGCAGATATCCTGGGAGACCTGCCGACAGAAAAGATGAAGGCCCTCCTTGAAAGTATAGACCAGGAAGATGCAGAGGATATACAGGAACTCCTGGAACATGAAGAGAATACCGCAGGTGGCCTGATGACCAATGAGTTCATTGCCTATGAACCGGAGATAAAGGTCTCCGAGGCCATTGAGAGGTTCAAGAGAGACGCTGCTGAAATAGAGACAATCTATTATATATACGTAATAGATCCTGACGAGAAGCTGCTCGGGGTCCTTTCCCTCAGGGAACTACTCCTTGCAGATCCGGAAAAAACCCTTTCGGATATAATGGTTACAAACCTGAAAACCCTTAACCCCGAGGATGATGAAAATATAGTGGCGGCAGCCATATCAAAGTATAACCTTGCGGCAATACCGGTTGTCGACAATGACAATGTATTGCTCGGGATTGTCACAATGGATGACATTATAGACAGGATCCTGCCACCAAAGGCAAAGCGAAAGCGTAAAAAGGTCTGAATCAGTCACTGGTCAGGCTCCGCACCCTGCACTTTCCTGACATTAACCGTTTCTGAACGAACTAATGATACCGCAGGCAAAACATGAAAAGATATTTTATAAAAATAGGGCTCTTTTTCTCTGTGTTTGGCCCGGGGATAATCACGGCCAACATTGACAATGACGCCAGTGGGATTACCACCTACTCTGTAGCCGGTGCACGGTTTGGCTATGCACTCCTGTGGACTCTCCTCCCAACTACAGTCTCGCTGATAGTCGTGCAGGAGATGATCGCCCGCATGGGCGTTGTTACCGGAAAAGGGCTCTCAGACCTCATCAGGGAAAACTTTGGGGTGAAGGTCACCTTTTATATGATGCTGGGGCTCTTCGTTGCAAACCTCGGCACAACTACTGCCAACCTCGCGGGCTGGGCTGCAAGCATGGAGATACTGGGGTTCAGCAAGTATATGATGGTCCCTGTTGGCTCGATCGCCATCTGGCTGCTCGTCACAAAGGGGACATACCGTACAGTTGAACGGGTTCTTCTCCTGGCATGTATCATTTATATCGGCTATGTGGTATCAGGTATCATGGCAAAACCTGACTGGTCCCTTGTATTCAAGAGGCTGGTAGTGCCTGAAATCAAGACAGACCCCGAGTACATCATGCTGACAATAGCAATAATCGGCACAACAATCACTCCATGGATGCAGTTCTACCTCCAATCCTCTATTGCTGAAAAGGGGATAAAAAAGAAGGACTACGGGGCTTCAAGACTCGATGTAGTGCTGGGGTGCAGCCTCACGAATATAATCTCCTTCTTCATAATTATTACCTGTGCCACTGTACTCTTCCCGGCAGGAATCAGGATCAATGAGGCAAGTGAGGCAGCCATGGCATTAACACCCTTTGCAGGCGGTTTCTCCTCCCTTATCTTTGCAGTAAGCCTTGCAAATGCCTCATTGCTTGGAGCGATTATCGTCCCTCTGGCAACAGCTTACTATACGTGTGAAGCCATGGGATGGGAGGCAGGGGTCAACAAGACCTTTAAAGAGGCACCCCAATTCATGTGGATTTATACCTCGATTATCATAATTGCCTCGCTTCTGGTCCTGATCCCCGGCGCTCCTCTTGTCACGCTTATGGTCTTGTCCTCTGTGGTTAACGGCCTCATCCTTCCCTTTGTCCTCTTTTATGCACTGAAGCTGGCGAACAATAAAAAGATCATGGGTGATTACACCAATTCACGCCTATTCAATATCATTGCCTGGACCACGGTCAGTGTTATCGTAATTCTTACCGTATTAATGCTATTGTTTATTTTTGTGTTATAATTTCAGTAGCAAGGGGTACAATAACCCGGCAGTCAGTTCAACAAAACTAACCAGTTATAAACCAGACATATCAAAAGAAAATAGACGGGAGTTCCACTTTTTATGGTTAAAAGCATTGAATGGGCAGGGGAGAAGGTCAGGATACTTGATCAGAGCAGGTTACCCCATGAGGTTGTATATATAGACTGCTGCGATTACAGCATGGTAGCTGACGCCATCAAAACCCTTAAGATCCGGGGGGCTCCTGCCATCGGGATAGCCGCAGCAATGGGGGTTGCCCTCTCTGCACAGGATATAAAGGCATCCTCATTTGAAGAATTTATGGCATCCCTCAAACCCCTTATGGATACAATGATATCTACAAGGCCGACAGCCGTCAACATTCGCTGGGCTATGGACAGGATAACGGCACTTATGCTGAAGAACAGACACCTGGGGGTTGAGTCCCTGAAGAGAATGCTCATTGACGAGGCAAAGGCCATACTTGAGGAGGATATCATTGCAAACAAGGCAATCGGGCGCTGGGGGGCTGAGTTTATAAAGGACGGGGCAACTGTTCTGACCCACTGTAATGCAGGTGCACTTGCAACCGGCGGGTATGGCACAGCCACAGCACCTATTCTTGTTGCCAGGGAGCAGGGAAAGGAGGTGCAGGTTATTGCTGATGAGACAAGGCCCGTGCTCCAGGGGGCAAGACTGACCACGTGGGAGCTGATGCAAACGGGCGTACCGGTAACCCTCATCACCGACAATTCTGCCGGAGCACTGATGAAAAAGGGTATGATAGACCTGTGTATAGTGGGAACAGACCGCACTGCAGGAAACGGTGACGTGGCAAACAAGATTGGCACTTATTCCGTGGCAGTCCTTGCAAAGGAGAATAATGTTCCCTTTTATGTCGCTGCCCCTTTAAGCAGTATCGATTTTACCCTCCCCTCAGGGGAGGAAATACCGATAGAGCAGCGCCCTGCAGAAGAGGTAACACACATATGTGGCCACCCGGTTGCTCCGGAAGGAGTCCGGGTTATCAACATGGCATTTGACGTTACCCCAGCAAGGTATGTCACTGCCATAATCACTGAAAAGGGGGTTTTCAGGCCGGGGGACTTAAAAAAGATGACGAATGAAGGAGAGAATATCTCTGAGTTGAGACTAAAACCTTGACTTTAGAGTCAAATATCCCCTATCATGTCATCTATTGTATGTTATGCTATGTGTAACAAATTTTACAGATACCCCCTACTAAAAAGGTATGCCAGAACTAATCTGTGATGTAAACACGGTCTTTTCCACCTATTCAGGAGAGCTTGGCAAGGTAGAAACCGAACTCCTGAATCTATTCAATAGTTCAGCAATAATGATACCCTCTATCGGAGGCCATGTTGTTCGAAGCGGGGGCAAGAGACTCCGTCCGCTTTTCCTTGTACTCAGTGCAGAATTATGTGACTACAGAGGGCACCCCCGGATTATTCTTGCAAGTGTCATTGAGGCTATCCACACGGCATCGTTACTCCACGATGATGTGGTTGACAGTGCAGAACTGAGGAGGGGCAGACCCACAGCCCACTCTGTCTGGGGCAATCAGATAGTGGTCCTTGTAGGTGATTTCCTGTACTCCAATGCCTTAAGAATAGCCGTTCACCAGGAAAATCAGGATATTATGGAGGCCCTTTCAGAGGCAACTGCCAGGATGACGGAAGGAGAGCTGCTTCAGTTGAGCAGGATCGGGGATCCGGAGATTAAGGAAGGAGAATACCTGCAGATAATATCGGCCAAGACAGGGACACTCATATCCGCGGCGTGCAGGATCGGGGCGATACTCGGTAAAAAGGAGAAACGTTATGAAGAGGCCCTGACCAGGTTTGGCATGAAGACCGGGATGGCCTTCCAGATGATGGATGATATCCTTGATTACATGGCCGTGGAATCAAGGCTTGGCAAGAGACCCGGCAAGGACCTTGAAGAAGGAAAGATAACCATGCCCCTTATATATCTCCTGCAGGTCTGCAACAAAGAGGAGAAGGGGGAAGTGAAAGAGATAGTGACCGCCATGGACGTGGAAAAAGGAAGAGAGGACAGCCTGGCAAGACTTGGTTTTCTTTTCCGGAAATATAATATAATTGAAGAATCAATGAATCGCGCCAAGGGGCTTGTGCAGGAGGCAAAAAAGGAACTCGAGGTCTTTGCTTCCTCACCCGCCAGTGAGGCACTTTTTTGCCTTGCTGATTACGCCCTGTTCAGGAGCAGCTAATGCATCCCCTTGTATCACTTGCCAAACGAGCTGTGGAGGAGTATGTCAAACACGGGCATGTTATTAACCCGCCTGAGGAGTTAACTCCGGAGATGCAGGAAAGGGCCGGGGTATTTGTTTCGCTGAAAAAAGACGGTCAACTCAGGGGATGTATCGGCACCTTTGCTCCAACAACGGCAAACGTGGCAGAGGAGATAATCAAAAATGCAATTGCAGCCGCCACTCAGGACCCACGGTTTGCCCCTGTTGATGAAGAGGAATTAGAAGCACTCACTTACTCTGTTGACGTACTGTCGGAGCCTGAACAGGTAACAGATTTAAAAGAGCTTGACCCAAAAAAATACGGGGTTATCGTCGTTAAAGGGTTGCAGAAGGGTCTTCTCCTGCCGGATCTTGAGGGGGTTACAACTGTGGACGAGCAGTTGAGGATAGCCAGGATTAAAGCCGGAATCTCCCCTCATGATGAGGAGTACACGATTTACCGCTTTAAAGTCAAAAGATACCATTGAACGAAAAGACCAGACTTGAACAGGAACTTGAGAGGGTTCAGAATAAGGGCAAACAATGGAGAGGCATAGTCACCCTGCTCTTTATCCTTTTATTGCTTGCAGGCCTGTATATAGTCAATCTCCGGCAACAAATCTATGATGCCCGGGAGATGATCCGGTCGTTAAACCTCAAGACCGGGAGCCTGGGGCTTGAAATAGAAACATTAAAACTTGATACCCTAAGGTGTTCAGATGCCTTAACCGTTCCAGAAGAGGTGGGGAAAGAGCAACAGGGCCTCAATCCAGTTCCGGAAAGCCCTGAAAAAACAATTGGAGAATCGAAGGAACTTCAACCTTAACCTGTTGAGCTTTCAAGAGAAATGGGCACTGAAGAAACAGATTTTCGCAGAGAGGTAAACGGGTTACATGCAAGACTCGATAGCCTGAATCCTTACGAGTTATTAGGCATCCAGCCGGGTGCTGATACAGAAACCCTGAAACACAGCTATTACAGAATGGCCCGCAGGTTTCACCCTGACCGTTATTACAGCTCTGCACAGGATGAACTGAGGCATAAGCTAACAGACCTCTTTGAAGCCATAAGTATGGCATATGAAACCCTCAAGCAAGGGGTTCCCGGCAGTCAGGCCCCCTCCGAAACAGACTCATCAGATGCAGAGCTTCCGGCACACCTGAAGGAGTCTCAGGCTGAGGAACAATACCGGAGAGGAGTCCTTGAATACAAGGCAGGTAATTACTGGCAGGCTATTGACGCATTTGGATGGGCAACACGGCTTAATCCGAAAAAGCCCAAATACTGGAGCCGCCTCTCTCTTGCACTGACAAAGATCCCGGGAAGACTCAAACAGGCTGAAGAGGCAATTCTTGAGGCAATAAAGCTGGAACCCTTCAAGGCTGACCACCATGCCCATCTCGGACACATATACCTCAAGGCCGGACTAAAAAAACGTGCAAGGACGCACTTTGAAAAGGCCCTCAAGTTTGACACCGGAAATGAAGAAGCATTAAAAGGGCTTGAAGAGCTTGGGGCGCTCAGTTAGAATTCAGGAAAGACCTTGATAGTCAGCCTCTCTGAACCGTTAACCTGACAGCTTGCAGCCAAAATTCCACCTTCTATGTATTCAAGGTGAAAGTCTCCGTGTCCCTGGGCAACAAGACTCTTTGCATTGGCCGGACATCCCTCTTCACACCCGACAACCCCCCTGACCATCTTTGGGAGCAGACCCTCAAGATTCAGACCTTCCAGTTGCAGCCCCTTTTTATCCGCAAAAGCCCTTATCTGCGCAATCACCGCGGCTGTATCCATATGAAAGGGGTTTTCTACCGTTATTGAAAGGGATTCTCCCTCAATAGTGACTTCTATATCCATTATCCCTCCTTGACTCCAAGTATATTCCTCTCCCGGCAGCATTGTCATCCCCCGGTTCCTCCTCGTAGTACCCCGGACCCACAGCAGCAACAACACCCTCTTTTGGTCTTTCCTTCACAGTATCGGGGATTATGATTCCTGCCGGGGTCTTTTCTTCTTTTTCGACCCTGAGCAAAACCCGGTCATGAAGTGGCCTCAGCTTCATAAGCAACCTCCCGTGTTTGTTATAAACCCTGCCATTTATCAGGCAACAGTCATCCTGTTGGAAAGTACATCCTTTATCTCTCTCAGTATCTCCTCAACAGGTGGGATATCTTTAAACCACTCCCTGCCTGTTATCTCATTTGTGCATGCGGCATATACCATCGAGATCAATGCCCGGAGCCTTTCAGGGAGGGGATCAGGACTTTCCTTAACAAGTTCCTTCCATTTCATCCGGTCCTCTTCCTTGGCCTCCTCAACAGCCTGGTACCACGGGGTATTCCGGTAATAAATCCTTGCAATCTCCTTGCTCACGGGAATCCCCTTATATGTAAACCTGCACTCATCAAGTGTGCCAAGGACATCAACCAGCATCAGTCTTCTTTCTGGGTCAAAGCCGAGCTCTATCTTTCCATCCTCATTTTTAAGCCCTATCCTCGAAAACTCATCGGTAATCATCCTGTTTACAAGCAGCGCAATCTCCTTTATATCATTCAGCTCTCTCTCCGACAGCCCCGCTATGCGCCTGGCCTCTTCCCAGGAAAGATATCGGTCTGTTATCTCCAGTTTGGTAGACACATCCAATACAGGCTCCCTCAGTTCCTCCCCAGGGACCGGCATCTCCTTTAAACCAAAATCCTCAGGCCGCACCTCTCCGCTCCTCAGACGCTTAAGTATACTGCTTCCCTCAGGAATGGAGTTCCTGTAAATAATCTCAAGTGGGATAAGGAAATTACCCTTCTGCCCCTCATAACATGAATAGTCATATCCGCCTTCCCGGAACTCAGGCCTTAAGACCCTGAGCAGCCTTATCTCCATTGTGGTTGAGGGCATCTGCAGTTCAAAGAGCGGCTTGCTCCTGTTGTCCTCAACAAGTCCAAGATAATGGGTCTTTATCCCTGTTTTTTCCAGTTTTTCAAAGAAATATGAACTTAACAGGGCGATTGAGGCCCCTTTGTCAGGAATAAGGTCCGGCATCTCTCCCCAGTCAAAGACTGAGTACCTGTCTGAAAAATGAAACCTCCCGATCCCGGGCACGTCCCCTTCCGGGGGTTTTACAATTTCAAGGTCCTTAACGCTACCCACCACTTACCTCCTCATCATCCCTTTCTATCCGCTCTCTTGCCTCAGCCTGATATTTTTTTACCCTCTCTTGTATTTCCGGCTCACTATGGCCCAGAATCTTTGCTGCTGCAAGGGCCGCTCCCTCAGGGTCGAGCACCACAAGAGGAGCCACTGCTGAAGGCATCCTGAGACTTGAGAATATATCAACCCCTGCAAAGCTCTCGCTATACGGGGGACAGGCAATAACAGGACAGTGTGTCTGTGCATCGGCAAACCCGCTCAATGCATTGCTCCTGCCTGCAACCGTGATGAATACGACGTCCTCTTTTTCATACTCCTTTATAATCTCGTAACAACGCATCGGCGCCTTATGCGCAGAGGCAATCCTCAGGACTGACCCGACCCCCAGGCCCTTAAGCGCAGAGGCAATCCTCTCAGACCATTGAAGATCACTTTTAGACCCCATTATAACTACAACTTTTTTCAATATCCTGCCTCCTGAATACCAGCCGTCAAGGCATCTCTTTTCTCTGTCATGGAGAAAGCAGCCCGAAGCTTTTTTTTACAGCCTGCGATTGGATATTATAACCGATTTTTACCAAAAAATAGCATCCTTTCATCTATACATATTTCCGGGGGACAATGCCGGCAGAAAAACCTGTACCATATAAAAAAGTGAACGCTTAACCGGGTTTGAGGCCACGATTCTCCCTTTAAACCTCACCTGCTATAATAAACCTGATTAAAATCATACTTTCAGCAAACCCCGGAGTATAAAATAGGAGAGTGAAGACAGAGGAGAGACAAGGCCCCATTTTAAGAACGTTCCGCGGCAGGCCCTACCTGAGGGTTCTGCGGTACCTGATACAGTGGGGCGTGGTTATTATTGTAATACACGGCGGAATCAGCCTTTACGGCTTTCTAAAAGCTCTTCAGGGGGGGACACTGCCCCTTATTGAAAAACCCCTCTCTGTTGAAGGATTTATGCCTATCGGGGCATTTATGGCCCTGAAGCTCTGGATAGCTGAAGGCCTGTTTGACCCTGTTCACCCGGCAGCCCTCGTCATTTTCATCTCTGCACTCCTTACGGCCCTGTTTTTCAAAAAGGGTTTTTGTGGATGGATATGCCCGGTGGGTACAATCTCTGAACTTACCTACAAGACCGGCAGCAGAATATTTGGAAGGAATTTTTCACTGCCGAAGTATATAGACTATCCTCTGAGATCAATAAAATATCTGCTGATGGCGTTTTTCCTCTATATAATCCTCTTGAAAATGTCACCTGAATCCATCCGGGCCTTTCTCTTTACCCCCTACTGGATGGTGGCGGACTTAAAACTCCTTATATTCTTTACAGATATGTCCATAACAACCCTCACCGTGCTGATGGTTCTCCTGCTTTCTTCCCTTCTTGTCAAAAATTTCTGGTGCCGCTATCTCTGCCCCTACGGCGCCCTGCTTGGGCTTCTGAGTATTTTCAGTCCTGTAAAGGTAACCAGAGACCCCTCAAGGTGCATCCACTGCCACAGGTGCACAAGGAACTGCCCGGCCATTCTGCCTGTTGAAGAGAGGGAGCGGCTCTATTCCCCTGAGTGCACCGGATGTCTCACCTGTGTAAGCCTTTGCCCGGCCCAGGGGGCACTTGACCCCGCCCTTCCAGGGAAGCGGTGGATAAACCCCCTAATTTACATCCTGCTCATCATCACGCTCTTTTGGGGTGGTATCATGATTGCAAAGGCAGCAGGTTACTGGAAGTCAAACGTCACATATGAGCAGTATAAAAACATAGTTCCGCACCTGAAGGAACTTGAGCATCCGTGATAACAAACTTGCAGGCCTGATTAACCAATAAGCCTGTTCAGTTTTGCCTTCTGTTTCTCCAAAGTCTTCTGACCCTCTTCAATGGTACTGAGAACACGCTCCTTCATCTCCTCTGTCAAGTCCTTGCCTCTGGATACAATCTCCGACGTCTTCTCATTGACATCCTCGATAAAGCCGCCTATTGTCTCAATCGTCTCCTCAGCCACTTCCCTTGCCTCTCTTTTGACCTTCTTTGCCGTCTTTGAAATGTCACGCCTTGTCTTTCTGCCTGCCTGCGGTGCATAAAGGAGTGCAATCAATGAACCAACAAGCCCCCCGACAAGAAACGCACCCGTCACTTTTGCCAAATCATCCCTTTCCATTCGACCCTCCTTTTAGCTCCGGGGATAGGTAATTATTATACATAGTATTATTAAAACTTAAAGAGGTCTGCATAATCAAATTCATAACTTATACCAAAGGAAAAGACATCTTCTCCATAATTATCCGCAACGCAGGCCTTGTTCGTCAGCCCCCCGTTGGATAGATGCGTATATGCAAGATATGGTTGCCATCTTCCCACTTTCCAACCCGTCCTGGCCCTGGCGAGGAAGTTGGTGTTAGAGCCAAGCCTGGGGCATTCTCCTTCTTCGATATTCATCCCCCCCCTGTGCACATAAGCCACCCCAAAACCAACGGCTACTACAGCTTTGCCGAACCTTGCCTCAGCTCCAAGATTCCCTCCAATCCAGCCTGCACCGTCAAAAAGCCCTCCGAGGACTTCGGTATGCAGCCATTTTACCCGATTCAGGATTGGTTGACCGCGAACTCCAACAGTCCAGATATCCTCTGACCTGGCAAAGGCGGGGCTCCACGGAGAATCCCCATTGCTCAGAAAATCTCCTCTGCCATATTCGGCAAAGGCTTCCATTGCCGAGGATTCTTCTGTAAAACAAACCAGTGTAATAAAAAGGATGAAGAAACAAAAGATAAACTTTACGAGTTCTTTTGAGGCCTTTCTATCCATATCCCCCTTTTTACTGAACGTTATCGGTTCACTATCTTCTCCAGGACCCCTGTCCATACTGAATAACCTTCACCACTGAGGTGTACTCCATCCTCAAGAAAATAGTCCTTCACTGCCTTGCCCTCCAAGTCTGTAAACAGGCTGTAAATATCCAGGAATACGGCCCCTGTCTCACCGGTCATCTCCCTGATGGATTGGTTTGCCCGTTGAATGTCTTCACCTGTTATCCACTCCAGCATGATGGGCAGAATGCTGTGAGGATAGATAACGGCCTTCGGATAGGCTGCAGATAATTTCTCTATAATTTCCCTGTAAGCATCCAGAAAATCATAGTCTTCCATTGCCACATTGTTTGTTCCCGTCATGATAAAGACAAGGTCAGTGTGAGGATATTCCCTTATAATCCCGTCAATCCTTGAAAGGAGCCCCTCCACTGTCTCGCCGGGCACACCAAGACTGGCAACCCTGTGATCCGGAAACCTGGCTTGCCAGTCAAAAAAATCTATAAGAGAATGTCCTAAAAACAGGATGTTCTTTGAATGCATATTTTTATGTAGGACCCTTTATTGTCTGGTTGAGGAGGGTTATACCTGCGAAAACCTGATTCACTTGTCTGCGCCTTTTTTATGGTGGTGGGCAGGGACGGAATCGAACCGCCGACACGAGGCTTTTCAGGCCTCTGCTCTACCGACTGAGCTACCTGCCCTCCTTTGTGAAACAAAAACTAAAAATAGAGAGTCTATCCTGTGGAGTCGGTGTCTAAACCCTCTTTATATAAATAAAAGTGAAAATTATGATAAAATATTTAATCAGAAAAAGGCAATTAACCGTACATTGTCTTCAACATAGAAAGAGGTAAATAACAAGTTGTTGAAAAATAACCTCTCAAGGTATTTTCCTGCCGTCCTTTCAGGAACAGCCCTTGTATTTGCATTTCCAACATTCAATATATCCATGCTTGCATGGATATGCATTGTTCCCTTTTTGATCTCCCTTTACAGGATGGATGGTTATACAGCTTTCCGGGCAGGTCTCTTTTTTGGACTACCTTATTTCTTCGGTACCCAGTCCTGGATATATTACTCAGTGAATCATTACGGCGGGATCTCTCTGCTGCCGAGCCTCCTGATAGTCCTGCTCTTAAGCCTGTATGAAAGCCTTTACACGGCCCTGTTCGGCTTTCTCTTTGCAAAGGCCGTAAAAAGAACAGACCTTCCCCTCACCATAATCGCTGCCCCGTTGTGGGGTTCTCTTGAATATATACGCGGATACCTGTTTTCCGGGTTTCCATGGTCACTGCTGGGTTACACCCAATACAAGTCACTACCAATTATCCAGATATCTGATATAACAGGTGTCTACGGGGTTTCATTTCTTATCATCCTCGTCAATGCGTCTCTGGCGGACCTTTACCTGCTGAAGGTGCGTCAAAAGGAAAAGCCCCTCTTCCCGAAATGGAAAACACTTGCCTCCTCAGCAGTCACTGTCATGGTAATCGCTGCAACCCTCTTCTACGGCATTCATAAATTGAGTTCTGTTGGCACAGAAACGGGTGATACCAGGAATGTAAGAATCAGTATTATTCAGGGCAGCATAGAGCAGGACAGGAAATGGAACCCTGCCTATCAGAGAAACGTATTTAATACGTATAAAAGACTCACGACAGAGGCACTCAAGGAGGGTCCGGACATGGTTGTGTGGCCGGAGACCGCGCTGCCCTTTTATTTTGGTATGGATAACGACCGTACAGAGGAGCTGACTGAATTCGTAAAAAAATCCGGGGTCCCCCTGTTAACCGGCACAGTCATGGTGAAAACAAGGCCTGTAAACAAAGATCCTGATGTAAATTCAAACAACGGATACACGCTGTCAAACAGCGCTGTTCTTATTGACAGGGCTGGAAACCCGACCTATTTTTATGATAAAATACATTTGGTGCCATTTGGTGAATATGTTCCCCTGAAAAACACCCTTTTCTTTTTAGACAAGCTGGTAGAGGGGATAGGAGACTACACACCCGGCAAGAATTATGCCAAGGGCAATCTATCCTGGGGGAAGTTCGGTACTATTATCTGCTACGAGGCTATTTTTCCGGGACTTGTCAGAAAATTTTTCAGACACGGGGGGAATCTTATTGTCAATATAACCAATGATGCCTGGTTCGGAAGGACAAATGGGCCCTATCAGCACTTTTCGATGTCGATCTTCAGGGCTGTTGAAAACAGAAAGCCCCTTGTAAGGGCGGCAAATACCGGCATATCGGGCTTCATAGATGCAAAAGGAAGGGTTTTAAGGACAACAGGACTTTTTAAAGAGACATATATAACTGAAGATATCCTGATAAACGATGATACCAGTTTTTATACAAGATATGGAGATGTATTCAGTTTTCTGAATATTATATTTACCGTACTGTTTTTTGTGAAACTATCAAATAAGGCCGGAAAAACCAAAAAATATCAAGGAGGAGTAACATGATTAACGAAAGAGAGATAAAAGATGAACTCAGCACACTGAGGAAAAAAATAGAAGACCTGCGAGGGTATCTTTGATGTAGGTTCACTGAAAAAAGAGCTTGAAAAGATAAATAGTGACCTGAGCAGAGAGGACGTCTGGTCAGACCCGCGTAAGCTTAAATCCCTGCAGAAGAAAAAAGCAGCAATCGAAGACCTCGTTCTCCCCTTTTTAAATGCAACCGAAAGACTTAACTACCTCTACGAGTCTGCTGACATACTTCATGAAGAAGAGGGAGAGTTGTTTTTAGACGAATTCCTTGGAGAGCTTAACAGACTCAGCAAGGTGGTGGAGGAACTTGAGTTGAAGCACCTCCTGTCAGGTGAGCTGGACCGCAGTAATGCCATACTCGAGATACACCCCGGGGCAGGTGGTACAGAGAGCCAGGACTGGGCTCAGATGCTCATGAGGATGTATCTGAGATGGGCTGAAAAGAGGGGGTTTAAGGCAGAGATTGTCGACCTCCTGCAGGGCGATGAGGCCGGCATAAAGAGCGCGACCATCACCATTTCAGGGCCTTATGCGTATGGTTATCTCAGGGCAGAGGCCGGAATCCACAGACTTGTGAGGATATCCCCTTTTGATGCAAACAGCAGGAGACATACCTCCTTTGTTGCCATCATGGTCTATCCCGAGGTTGAGGACGACATTGAGATAGAGGTGAGGGACGAGGACCTGAGAATAGATACGTTCAGGGCATCAGGTGCAGGGGGACAGCACGTAAACAAGGTCTCCTCAGCAGTCAGGATTACCCACAATCCAACGGGTATCGTGGTCGGTTGCCAGAGCGACAGGTCTCAGTACAAGAACAAGGCTACGGCCATGAAGATACTGAAGGCGAGGCTTTATGACCTGAAAATCAGTGAGCAGGAAAAAAAGATGGAAGGCATTATCGGCAACAAGAAAGAGATTGCCTGGGGTAATCAGATAAGGTCATGTGTGCTGCATCCTTACAGGCTTATTAAAGATCACAGGACAGGGTTGGAGAAGGGAAACGTGGATGCTGTACTTGATGGTGAGATTGATGACTTTATACAGGCCTATCTGAAGATGAAGGCAAGAAAATCTGCCTGTAGTACACAGACAGGCTGAAGAGTGTAGTGAATTGTCAGGTGTTGTGAATTACTGTTCCGGGGGGGGATGTTTTAGGGGTGAAAGTATGGTTTTGGTGTCTTTCTATTACTACTTAAATACTTAAATGCTTTTTAGTAGTAGTTGTAGTAGGTGGTGTTGATAACTTGAAATGGAAGAATTTTTCTTTAAAATCGGGCTGTTAATTTGTTGGTAAAGGTATTGATTGAGTTGTCTGTTTTTCTACTGTTTTAACAACTGGCAGCATACGGAAAAAATTCAACAGTCTACCAACAGATTTACATCATGGTTTTCTTGCTTTGAACCAACAGATGATTTATAATGTTTGTGCAGTTACTAACATTTGTTGATAGATTGTGAATAAAGCATAAAAATACTAAGGGGATTTCATGGAAACAGCAGCAATATGGGATAAGTGCCTCAGGTCTATTGACGAGAAAGTAGGTGGCAGCGTATTCGAGCTCTGGTTTAAGCCGATTAAACTGAAACAGATAAAGGACGATTACGTTGTGGTGGAGATCCCCAACAGGTTTTACAAGGAGTGGATAGAGGAGAATTACTCGGAGATAATTCAGAATGCCTTCAGGGAGCAGACCGGGCAGGAACTCACTGTAAAGTACAAGATAGCGGAAAAGCAGGACAAGGAGGTTAAAAAGTTCGACGCCCGGATAGACAGCCGTCGCCGGGCACTCAGGAACAAGGGGGTATTTCTTAATCCTAAATACACGTTTGAGGAGTTTATTGCAGGGCCGAGTAATCAGTTTGCGCATGCTGCGGCCATGAAGGTTACCGAAGCCCCGGGAAGGGCATACAACCCGCTCTTTATATACGGAGGAGTCGGCCTTGGAAAGACCCACCTTATCAATGCCATTGGTAACAGGGTTATAGACAGTATGCCGAATTTCCGTGTATTATATGTTCCTTCCGAGCAGTTTACCAATGAGGTGGTGGCTGCTATCAGGCATGACAAGATGGGGGAGTTGAAGGACAAGTACAGGAATGTTGACCTCCTGCTCCTTGATGACGTCCAGTTCATTGCGAACAAGACACAGACACAGGAAGAGTTCTTTCACACCTTCAATGCACTTTACGAACAGCAGAAACAGATAGTTATATCCAGCGACAGGTCTCCCAGGGATATATCGGATATAACGGACAGGTTAAAATCGAGATTTACCATGGGCCTTATTGCTGATATTCAACTGCCGTCAGTAGAGACAAAGATGGCCATACTCTTTAAAAAAGCTGAATATCAGAGAATACAGATTCCGCATGACGTTGCTTACTGGCTTGCCATGAAGATTAAATCCAATATAAGGGAGCTGGAAGGTTGCCTTATAAAGCTGGCGGCCCATTCAACATTGACGGGAGTTCCAATAACCCTTGACATGGCGAAAAATGTCCTTAAGGATTTCCTTCATGATGATGAAAGGCCCCTGACGGTTGAGATTATACAGAAGACAGTGGCTGATTTTTATGGTATAAGGTTTCAGGAGCTGAAGACCAAAAAGAGGACGAAAGAGATTGCCCTGCCGAGACAGATTGCCATGTATCTGAGCAGGGAGCATACGGACCTTTCTCTTAATGACATCGGAAAGAACTTTGGCGGCAAGGATCATGCCACCGTTATATATGCATGCAGACAGATAGATAAAAGAAAAAACGCAGATGAATCCTTTAATCGTATAATAGAAAGCCTGATAAACAAAATAAAAGGTTAGATAATCAGTTAGTGCCCAAATAAATCCAGAAAAGATCAATGACTGAAAAGGAGGCTGTTTTATGAATGTTATTATCTCAAGGGATGAGCTTCAGAAAAGACTTGCAGACATTCAGAGCGTTGTTGATAAAAAGACGACCATGCCGATTCTTGGGCATTTTTTGTTAAGTGCCGGTGAAAAACCATTTGTGTCAGCTACAGACCTTGAGACAGCTATAAAAGAGCCTGTAATACTGCAGGAGGTTATAGAGGGAGGGGAGCTCTGCATCCCTGCAAGGAAGCTCTACGAGATAGTGAGGGAAGTTGAAGGTGACATAAAGATAGAGAGCGAAGGGGTCGAGTGGTTAACATTAAAGGCCGGCAAAAGCAACTTCAGGCTTGCCTGTATGAGCCCGGAGGATTTTCCGAAGTGGCCGGCACTCGCTGACAAGGTTGATGTGGAGATAGAGGCCGGAAAGCTCCTGGATATGATAGAAAAAACCCTCTATTCCGCTGGTGAGAGTGATTCGAGGTATACCCTGAACAGCCTGCTGTTTCATATCAAGCCCCGGGAAAAGACCTTTACGGTTGTCGGAACAGACGGACACAGGCTTTCAGCTATAAATGATATTATAGAAGTAGAGGCAGAAGATGAGATCAAGGTGATTGTGCCGAGGAAGTCAGCCTCGGAGCTGAGAAAGTTCCTTCCATCACAGGAGGGAAGTATCAGGATGGAGATAGCCACAAACCATGTGGCCTTTAATATCGGGGAGATACAGTTTCTCGTGAGGTTGATCGAGGGTACTTACCCAAACTATGAACAGGTAATCCCTGTAGGCAACGAAAAGATACTCGGGATAGCGAGAGAGGAGTTTATCAAATCCCTGAGAAGGGTTTCAGTAATAAGCAGGGATCACAGTAATGCGGTGAAGATAGACGTTTCACCCGGTACGCTGACCATTACCGCTTCAAACCCGGATATTGGCGAGGCAAAGGACGAGGTACAGATCGATTATGAGGGCGAGGGTGTATCCCTCGGGTTTAATGCACGATACCTCCTTGATGCACTGAATGCATTGACTGCAGAGAAGGTCATTTTTGAGGTGCAGGAAGCGCTCAGCACGACACTTCTCAGGGAAGAGGGCAACGAGAATTATAAGTGTGTGATCATGCCCATGAGGATCTGATGATGCCCGGAGTGTTAATGATCCTGTGGAGAAAGTATTAATGGCTGGTGACTAATGATGGAGGACGAAAAAGGAATGGAAAAAAATTTAACGGAATATGGAGCTGATACGATAAAGATACTGAAGGGTCTGTCGGCTGTCAGGAAACGTCCTGCCATGTATATAGGCTCAACAGGGGCTGAGGGGCTTTATCATCTCGTCTACGAGGTGGTAGACAATAGTGTGGATGAGGCCCTGGCAGGGTTCTGCAGCAAAATTGATGTTATCCTTCATTATGACGGCAGTTGCACTGTTATAGATGACGGAAGGGGCATACCGACGGATCCACATCCCGGCGATCCTGAAGGCAGGACAGCGGCAGAGATCGTAATGACAGAGCTTCACGCAGGCGGGAAGTTTGAGGCAAAGGCCTACAAGGTATCAGGAGGTTTGCACGGTGTCGGCGTATCAGTGGTAAACGCCCTCTCTGAATGGCTGGAGCTGGAGATCAAACGTGATGGAAAGGTCTTTCAGCAGAGATACGAGAGGGGGGTTCCTGTCAAGCCGCTTCAGTTAGTGGGGAAGACAAAGAGTACAGGTACCAAGGTTACATTCAAGCCTGACCCCGAGATATTCGAGACAACGGAGTTCAGTTATGATGTGCTGAGTCAGAGGCTGAGGGAACTCGCCTTTCTCAACAGGGGACTCAGGATCAATATAACGGATGAGCGGAGCGGGAAAAAGCGGGAGTTCCACTACGAAGGAGGGATCGTCTCTTTTGTAGAGCACCTGAACAAGAACAAGACAGTGCTTCACCCAAAGCCGGTCTACATATTCGGGGAACGTGACGGTATTTCAGTGGAGATAGCCCTTCAGTACAATGACAGCTATACAGAGACCATCTATACCTTTGCCAATAACATAAACACCCGCGAAGGAGGCACCCATCTGATAGGGTTCAAGTCTGCACTTACAAGGACCGCTAACCAGTACGCCCTGTCTTCGGGTATACTGAAGAACGGTAAGGGGACCCTGTCCGGTGATGATATACGTGAGGGGCTGACCGCTGTAATCAGTGTAAAGCTTCCTGATCCGCAGTTTGAGGGTCAGACAAAGATGAAGCTTGGCAATACAGAGGTAAAGGGTATTGTTGAGTCGATAGTGAATGAACATCTGGGAAGGTTTTTCGAGGAGAATCCCGCCCATGCCAGAAAGATTATAGATAAGGCCCTTCAGGCGTCAAGGGCAAGAGATGCCGCCCGCAAGGCACGTGAGCTGGCAAGGCGTAAGGGGGCTCTGGAGGATTCAGGGCTGCCCGGAAAGCTGGCAGACTGTTCGGAGAAAGACCCTGCAGAGAGTGAACTCTTTATTGTTGAGGGTGATTCTGCCGGAGGGTCTGCAAAACAGGGCCGTGACAGGAGGTTTCAGGCCATACTGCCGCTCAGGGGCAAGATACTGAATGTGGAGAAGGCACGCTTTGACAAGATGCTCTCTTCAGAGGAGATAAAGGTGCTGATTACCGCCCTTGGCACAAGCATAGGGCCTGAGTTTGATGTTTCAAAGATTCGTTACCACAGGGTAATACTGATGACTGATGCTGATGTGGACGGTGCCCACATCAGGACACTCCTGCTCACATTTTTCTTCAGGCAGATGCCCGAGATTATAGAGAACGGCTACCTCTATATTGCCCAGCCCCCCCTTTACAGGGTAAAGAAGGGCCGTACAGAGAAGTATATCCAGAATGAGACCGAGCTGCAGGGCATGTTGTTTGAGCTTGCCGCCGAGGAGGTACAGATCAGGGCCGGCGAGCAATGGGTAAAGGGAAAACCCCTGATTCCTTATATGCAGAGGATTTTAAATTATGTAAAGCTCCTTGACTGGTTTGGACTCAGAAGGGTGGATACAACGATGCTGGAGTATTTACTGGAGAAGGGGATAAATACAGAGTGGCTAAAGGACAAGTCAAGGCTTCAGGCCCTGTGTGATGAGGTTATGGAGAAATTCAATAACGTCAGGGTTTCAGAGATGGAATTTGACGAAGAGCATGGCAGCTACAGCCTGGAGATAAGGAGGATGGGAAGAAGGGTCAAGCTGAATATAGACTTTCTTACATCCCCGGATTATAAGGAACTTGAGAGCCTTTTCAGTATTGTTCAGGAATTGAAGCCCTTTCCCTTTACTGTATCGACCAGGAGCGGAGAGCAGGAATTTCAGAGTCTCAGGGAGATGCTTGAGTTTATCCTTGAGACAGCAAGAAAAGGGCTCTACATCCAGAGATATAAAGGTCTTGGCGAGATGAATCCGCAGCAACTCTGGGAGACTACCATGGATCTGGAGAAGAGGACCCTTTTACAGGTAACGGTGGAGGACTCTGTTCAGGCCGACGAGGTCTTTACCATATTGATGGGTGACCACGTGGAGCCAAGGAAAGAGTTTATTGTTAAACATGCACTTGAGGCGAGGAATATAGATATTTAAAATGGAAAATGCGATTTTAGAACTTATCCTGCAGGCAGGACTTGTTGTAAAAGGGGTGCTTATAATCCTCCTCTTCTTCTCCGTGGTCTCCTGGGCCATTATATTTTACAAATGGCGGTACTTTTCAAGGGCAAAGAAGGAAACAGAGACCTTTATGCGGGCATTTCACAGCGGGAAGGATTTGAAGGCCCTGCTCCATGCAAGCCGGCCGTTGATGATAAGTCCACTGTCAAGGATTTTTACGGCCGTCTACTCTGAAGGCAAGGTGAGGAGGGATGAGGTAAAGCGGGCGCTGCGCCGGTATGAGGCACTTGAGGTTGCCACGCTTGAGCGCTATCTGAACTTCCTGGCCACCACGGGTTCCACCACCCCGTTTATCGGACTCTTCGGTACGGTCTGGGGAATAATGAGTGCCTTTAAAGGCATCGGTGCTGCCGGTTCTGCCTCCCTGGCAGTGGTGGCCCCGGGTATTGCAGAGGCACTTATAGCCACTGCAATGGGCCTTGCTGCAGCCATTCCCGCAGTTATTGGATACAATTACTTCCTGAGTATGGCCGGGAGGATAACTGTAGAGATGGAGGATTTTTCAGAGGAACTTCTTGACACTTTTGTTAAGTCCAGGGAGGATGCTTGATCCGTATCAGGGGAGAACAATGCCCAGGGTGCTGAGCGTCTTTTTCAGAGTGTCTTTTCAAAGGCCGAGGTGATATGCTCGATGATTCTCCACTCTTCTTCGGCGAGAAGGTTAAAGATTCTGCCGGCCTCCTCTGACTTTACTGTCCGGCCGAGCTTCAGGTAAAGGTCGTAGGAATTCGCTCCCAAAGTGATCAGTAACTCCAGCACGTCTGTAAGGGTCTTGCCCTTGCTCCACTGGAGGGCCTCTGCGACCTTGATGCACCCGACCATGACCGCTTCAGCCGGTACGTCGAGAACGTCCCTGGGGAAATCTGCTGAAGGAGACTCCCCGGCCAGTTCAGTATAGAGTTTCTCAAGTGTTGCCTTGTGGGCGTTCTTGGCCTCCAGTAGTTCCCTGATGATGGCAGGGCTCTCGTTTGAGCGTATATTTTCCTGGATGTGTTCAAGGAACCGGATCGTTCCGTCCTCAAGAAACCAGGCTACTGCCGTGAGTTGCCCTGGTGTCAATGATTCGGGAAAGCAGAACATGCCGGCCTCTGGCGGACCGCTTGCAACAATACCGTTATAACGAAGGATGCCTCCCTCCATGTTGAGGACGGTTTTGATCCCGGCGCTCATGAGGAGACCTGCGGCAGAGCGGCTGCGGTTGCCACTGCGGCAGTAGACGATAGTTGTCTTTTCAGGATCCAGATCCCCTATCCTTGACGGAAGGTCGTGTAATGGCACAAGCCTTGCCCCCGGCAGATGACCCTGCTCATACTCCACGGGCTGCCGGACATCGAGCAGGCAGAAGTCTCCGGCAATATTTTTCTTTATATATTCACGCACTTCGTCCGGGGATATGGACGGTACAGGCTTGAAGAAATCAAATAAGCTCATTAATTGTTACCTCTTTGTACAATATAATGGAGAAGCCAGGCAACCTCTCCCCCTTGTTATCCTCAGGATACAGGATTTTAAGTAAACAAGGTATATATTGTCAAGAAACATGGAATCTCTTCATTATAGTACCCTGCGAGGTCAAGCTTCGGGACAGCGCGACGAGTGGCATTATCAAAAGAGCATATTCTGTCCCTTGATCTCTTCCCTCTCAACCTTCTCAAAAATCCTTATTTTCCCGAATTCACCATCAAATCCGGGAGCAATATAAACATCTCCCGAGCGTACTCTTGAGATTGCCTCCCGAAGAAGGGGTGAGCCGGCCACCTCGATATCCTCAAGAGATGTCTCCATAAGGATCCTGAATTCATTGCCGAGGCTTTCCAGGATACTGAAATATTCGTTATTTACCCTCTTGCTGTTAACGCCGACCTTTACGGTCTCGGATATAATCTCGGGCAGGGGGATGATGGAGTGGAATCCCGGTGAGCCTGACAGGCCAAAGCCGTCTTCCCGGTCTGCAAGCTTTTCAACCCTGTGCATTACCCCTACAGTCACCCTTTTACCACATACCGGACAGAGATGGTCATACTTTATTGTCTCCTTTGGGGAGAGACTCACACGGCACACCCTGTGACCGTCATAATGATATTTTCCCTCTTCAGGAAAGAACTCTATGGTCCCTGAAAACCCCTTTTTTGTTCTGATAGCTTCCATTATGGAGTTGTAAGAGACATCCGTATCAAAGATATTGGCCTCACGGCCAATCTTCCTTGGTGAATGGGCATCGGAATTGGATATGAGGGTTATGCCGTCAAGCTGTGATAGCCGACGATTCATCCGGGGGTCTGAGGAA
>UOGH01000004.1_pt1 | contig 22938 bp, 26 predicted proteins | sample 1989771 | NCBI WGS metagenome assembly UOGH01 (sample SAMEA4712198, study PRJEB27164) | hydrothermal vent metagenome | biome: marine basaltic hydrothermal vent biome; feature: marine hydrothermal vent; material: mineral | place: Pacific Ocean | collected 2011-06-14/2011-07-23 | depth 1691 m | reverse complement strand
TGCATCCGGTTCTTTTGGTGTGGAGTGAACGAGACAGAGATTATCCTTTTCCATCACCTTCAGAATGTCCAGTTTTCCAAGAAATTCAAGGTGTTCCCCTGTTATATGCTCTAATGTCCACTGCACTGCGGCCCTGGCATTTTCATTAAAGCGTTCTAACGGCGTATCCCCGGTAACAGCTCGGTCATGATTTCCTGCAAGAAGGACCAGACACTCTTTTTTAAGCAGCTCAATGCATTCATTCGGATTGGGTCCATATCCAACTGCATCGCCCAGAAACAGGATTTTTTTAATGCCCCTATTCCTGATGTCCTCAATTACTGCATACAGTGCCTCGAGGTTGGAGTGGACATCCGAGATTACAGCATACAGCATCTTCAGTGCATCCTCTTCTTGACTTTCCTTGCTATCCTGTCCAGCAGGCCATTGATAAATGAAGATGATTCTTTGGCTGAAAACTTTTTTGCTATCTCTATGGCCTCATTCAGTGTAACGGCAGCAGGGACGTCGTTCTTGTAAAGAAGTTCGTATGTGGCAAATCTCAGTATGTTCCTGTCAACTGCAGCCATTCTTTTCATCTCCCAGTGTTCGGCCACAGACTTTATTAATGAATCTATTTGGGCAAGATTTTTGAGGGTGCCGCGGACAAGTTCCTCAGTGAACGCCTTTACATCATCAGGTGCAGGATTTTCCTTCCAGAAGGCCTCAAAATTCAATCTGTCGGGAGAGTCTTTTGTCAGGTCACATTGATACAGTATCTGCAGGGCATATTCCCTTGCCTTTCTTCTTTTCATAATCTATATTTTCTTCATCAGATCAGCCATCTCCAGGGCTGTCATGGCAGCATCCCAGCCTTTGTTGCCGGCCTTTGAACCTGCACGTTCAATGGCCTGCTCAATTGTATCCGATGTTATTACCCCAAATGAGACCGGGACCCCTGTCTCCATGCTGGCAACGGCAATGCCCTTGGATGCCTCGGCAGCCACATAGTCGAAATGAGGGGTTGAGCCTCTTATAATAGTGCCGAGGGCTATAATTGCATTATAAGTGCCCTTTTGTGCCAGCTTCTTTACAATTATCGGCAGCTCAAATGCACCGGGCACCCGCACCAGGTCAATATCTTCTGCTGATGTGCCGTGTCTCTTCAGTGCATCAATGGCACCTTCAGTCAGTTTGCTGGTGATAAAATCATTAAAACGGCTTGTTATAATACAGAACTTCAGGCCCTTGCCGATTAGTTCACCTTCGTAAATATTCATTAAAAACCTCCCTTTAAGATTGACAATAGTCAATTGACAATTGACTATTTAAAGAATAAAAAATTTTATTTGATAGTCACCAATCATTGTCATACTTTTTCCAGCAGGTGTCCGAGTTTTTTCTTTTTGGTCTTCAGATAGGCACGGTTCTTTTCCCCTGGTTTTACCTCAACAGGTATGCGTTCAACCACCTGCAGGCCATAGCCCTCAAGCCCCACTATCTTGCGTGGATTGTTTGTCATCAACCTGATCTTCTTCACTCCTGTATCAACGAGTATCTGAGCCCCTATTCCATAATCTCTCAGGTCCGGCTTGAAGCCGAGCTTTATATTTGCCTCAACAGTGTCAAGCCCTTCATCCTGAAGGACATATGCGCGGAGTTTGTTGGCGAGCCCTATTCCCCGGCCTTCCTGTCTCATATAAAGTATAACCCCTTTGCCGGCCTCTTCCACTATCTTCATGGCCGAATGGAGCTGGTCTCCGCAATCACACCTCTTTGAACCAAATACATCGCCTGTGAGGCACTCGGAGTGTACCCTTACGAGTGTTGGTTCCTCGGGGGTTATGTCTCCTTTTACAAGGGCGAGGTGCACATTGTCGTCAACCATGTTTTCATATACAATCGCCTTGAAATCTCCACCGTAAGATGTCGGGAGTTTTACCTCAGCGACCCTTTTTACGAGAGTTTCCTTGCACATACGGTGTTCAATAAGGTCTTTGACGGTTATGATCTTCAGTTTGTGCTCTCTGGCAAACTCCATTAACTGCGGTACACGTGCCATGGTGCCGTCCTCATTCATTATTTCACAAATGACCCCGGCATGGTTGAGTCCGGCGAGTCTGGCAAGGTCTACGGAACCCTCTGTCTGACCCGCCCTCTGGAGCACCCCTCCAGGTTTGGACCTGAGGGGGAAAATATGTCCCGGCTTAACAATGTCTTCAGGCCCTGACTTCGGGTTTATGGCAGTAAGTATTGTGGTTGCCCTGTCATGGGCTGAAATGCCGGTAGTTACCCCCCGCTTGGCCTCAATGGATACGGTGAAGGCCGTACCATACGGAGACGAGTTTGCATTTGTCATCATGGGGAGCTGAAGCTCATCTATCCTCTCCGGCGTCAGGCTAAGGCAGATCAACCCCCTGCCATACTTGGCCATAAAGTTTATTGCCTCCGGGGTCACTTTTTCTGCTGCTATGCAGAGGTCCCCTTCATTTTCCCTGTCCTCGTCGTCAACGAGGATGATGATCTTTCCCTGTCTGATATCTTCAATGGCCTCTTCTATGGTGTTAAATTTGTACTTGCTTCTCATCCTGCCTCCTTATTTGTTCATGGTATCTTTTTTTTATCTTTTTTAAAGAAATCCGGACTTGCCCAGAATTGTTAAGAGTTTATCATCTTTCTCTTTCGTGGTGGTGACGTTTAGAAATTTAGCCACATACTTGCCAAGGATATCAACTTCAAGGTTAACGGTATCGTTAATCCCCTTCTGTCCTATGGTGGTAATGTTTTCAGTATGAGGTATGATTACCACCTTAAAAGAGTTCCTTTCAAGATTCACAACAGTGAGGCTGATACCGTCTATTGCAATGGAGCCTTTTTTTACAATGTATTTCATCACCTCTTCAGGAGCCCCGATCTCGACCTCTATTGTGTCACCAATACGGTGCTTGCCTTTAATGCTGCCGATTCCGTCAATATGACCGGTTACAAAATGTCCGCCAAGCCTGTCCGATGGCCTGAGGGCAGGCTCAAGATTAACGCTGTCTCCTTTTTTAAGCATACCGATATTTGAGGTCTTTAGTGTTTCCGCTGAGAGGTCAAACAGCATAATCCCATGCTGCAGGGATGTGATTGTAAGGCATACACCATTGACGGAGATGCTGTCACCTATATCAGAAGTCCTTGAAACCTCTTTGGAGAGTATGCCAAGGTGGGCAATCCTGCCTTTTTTATCAATACCCGAAACCGTTCCCATCTCCTGTACTATCCCTGTAAACATACTCTACTCCTCAACATCGACTTCAAAATCAAGCGGTACCTGATAATACCCGGCAAGGTCTACCACTTCAGACCAGGATGTGGATATCCTTACCTGTCTGTCTGTGACAACCACATATATGTCCGAGGGCGTGACCGGTATATCCAGGGCGCGGGCTTCAGCATAGACAAGGTCCCTGTAACGGTCAGGCTTGTTGTAACTAAGCCTTGCAATGGCCCTTGTCTCGGATTTTAAGGTGAAATAACGATAATAAGGCAGGGTGAACTTGTATCCGATATAAACAGAAACAATAAGAAGGATAATACATAAAACCGGTTTTATGTTTCCTTTTTCATTTCTGATATTCATTTGACTAATTTTCCTATCCTGTTTAGTCTGGGACGATGCCGGTTGCTGTCCCATGACCAGTATATAATAAATGCCTTTCCTTTGACAGCACTGAGGTCAACAAACCCCCAGTACCTGCTGTCATAGCTCTGGTCGCGGTTGTCCCCCATCACAAACAGCTTGCCCTTTGGGACATACAGGGGGCCGAAATTGTCTCTTACATCCATGCCAATGGTCCTTATGTCATTGTCAGTGTGCTGAATGTATGGTTCGTTAAGTGGCTTGCCGTTTACATAAACTATCTTGTTTCTACCCTCAACCACGTCGCCTCCAATACCGATTACCCTCTTTATAAAATCCCTGTCAGGGTCCTGGGGATACTTGAACACCACGACATCTCCCCTTTGAGGCTCTCTGAATACCAGTACACGTTTATCCTTAAAGGGTATTTTTGTGCCGTAAATGAATTTTGTGACCAGAATGTGATCACCAACAAGGAGGGTTGGGATCATTGAGCCTGAAGGTATCTTGAATGCCTGTACAACATAAGCCCTGATGATGAGTGCAAGCAGGAGGGCAGTTATTATTGCCTCGGCATACTCCCGTATTACTCCCTTTTTTTTCTTCATTCCTGCACCTTCAACACGGCAAGAAATGCCTCCTGTGGAACCTCAATCCTTCCAACCTGTTTCATCCTCTTCTTGCCCTCCTTCTGTTTTTCCAGCAGTTTTCTTTTCCTGGAGATATCGCCGCCATAGCACTTTGCAATCACGTCCTTCCTGAGGGCCTTGACGCTTTCTCTTGCGATTATCTTGCTTCCTATAGCAGCCTGTATAACCACCTCAAAGAGTTGTCTCGGGATGACCTTTCTCAGTCTTTCAGCCACCTCTCTTGCCTTGTAATAGGCGTTTTCCCGATGCATTATCAGACTCAGAGCATCTACCGGTTCGCCATTCAGCAATATGTCCAGCTTGATCAGGTCTGATTCCCTGTAGCCGACAAACTCATAATCAAGGGATGCATATCCCTTTGAGAGGGATTTCAGCCTGTCATAGAAGTCCCACAATATTTCGCTCAACGGTAATTCGTAGACAACCTTGAGCCGGTTTGCACTTATATAGGAGAGGTCCTTCTGTATACCCCGTTTTTCCTGGCAGAGGGTGAGTATATTCCCTATAAAATCCTGTGGTACAAAAATGGTTGCATTTACAAAGGGTTCCTCTATCTTAAGGGGCCTCTCCGGCATTCCTGACGGATTATCAATAAGGTGCAGGTTTCCTTCCTGGTCGGTTACCCTGTAGACCACTGTCGGAGCTGTGCTTATTATAGAGAGATTAAACTCCCTCTCAAGCCTCTCCTTGATTATCTCCATGTGGAGCAGCCCGAGGAAGCCGCATCTGAAACCAAAGCCAAGAGCAACCGAGCTTTCCGGTTCAAAGTTGAAGGAGGCATCATTAAGCCTCAGCTTCTCAAGGGCCTCTCTCAGAAATTCATATCTCGATGATTCCACGGGATAAAAGCCGCAAAAAACCATCGGCTTTACTTCCTTGTATCCAGGGCAGCGTTTGGCGGCTGGTCTTGATGCGTCTGTGATGGTGTCACCTATCTTTGTATCCTGAACATCCTTTATGCCGGCAACAATGTAACCAACCTCACCGGCTGAGAGACTGCCGGTTTTCTTTACCGCTGGTGTGAATATTCCCACATCTGTAACCTCAAATTCCTTTTCCGAGGACATGAGCCTGATCCTCGTTCCGGGACTTACAATTCCTTCAAAGACCCTTACAAGCACAATAACGCCCCTGTAGCTGTCAAACCAGGAATCAAACATAAGGGCCTTAAGCGGCGCAGAAACATTTCCTGTTGGAGGAGGGATTTTCCTTACTATTGTCTCAAGTATCTCCTCTGTGCCACTGCCCTGCTTCGCAGAGGTAAGTATTACTTCGGAGCAATCAAGCCCCACTACGTCCTCTATCTGTTCTTTTACCCGTTCAGGGTCAGCCTGCGGCAGATCGATCTTGTTGATGACAGGGATTAATTCAAGGTCGTTTTCAATGGCAAGATAGGCATTTGCCAGAGTCTGTGCCTCCACTCCCTGAGAGGCGTCAACCACAAGTAGCGCCCCTTCACAGGAGGCAAGGCTGCGGGAGACTTCATAGGAGAAATCAACGTGTCCAGGGGTATCTATGAGATTGAGGATGTATGTTTTGCCGTCTTTTGCCTTGTAACTCAGTCTTACTGCATGGGCCTTTATGGTTATGCCCCTCTCCTTTTCAAGGTCCATGGAGTCCAGTACCTGTGCTGACATCTCCCTTTCTGTAAGGGCGCCTGTAAACTCAAGTAACCTGTCGGCCAGTGTGGATTTGCCGTGATCGATGTGTGCTATTATTGAAAAATTTCTGATATATTTAGTCATCAGCTTTTGGTTTTGTCAAATACGAGGCAGGCTGCACCGATTACCCCGGCATCATCTTTCAATAATGATGGGAGTATTTTTGTGGACCCGTATAGTTCAGGGAAAGCCCTTTTTGATGCCTCTTTGATCGCTGTTTCTACGTATATATTCCAGGCGCCGATGAGTCCTCCTGTAAGGATGACGGCTTCAGGGCTGAAGATGTTGATTGCACTGGCAATCCCTACGCCGAGGTATCTTCCGGCTGTCTTGAGTGTTTCCCTTGCCAGGTTGTCTCCTTCAAGGGCATAGCTGTATATATCTTCAGGGGAGATTTTGTATACATTTCCCTCACAACAGCCCTTCATCAGGCTCTCTGTTCCGCTTTCGATCGACTCAACTGCCCTTCCCGTCATTGCCCTGGCAGATGCATAGGACTCAAGGCAGCCGTTGTTTCCACAAGGGCATCTAACTCCCTCTGCCTCTATACTGATGTGTCCAAGCTCAGCAGCAATATCCAGCAGATGTCCATCATAAATAACCCCTCCGCCTATGCCTGTGCCAAGCGTGAAGAGAACAAAGGACTTAAACTTCCTGCCGGCTCCTGCCCATCTTTCACCCAGCGCTGCTGCGTTGGCATCGTTTTCGATATAAACAGGCAGGGAAAATCTCTGTCTGATCCCGTCTATAAAACCTACTCCTTCAACAGAGGGGAGGTTTGGAGACCGCTTTACAATTCCTTTCTCTCTCTCAATAACCCCTGCCACACCAATCCCTATCCCTGCTACATCATCCGAGCAGAACCTGTCAATAGCAGAGACGAGTGAATCGAAGACATTATCAGTATCAGTGGATGAGGTCTTGACCCGCTCCACTATCTCTCCTTCCCTGTCCACCAGGGCGACCCTCAGATTGGTTCCGCCTATGTCTGCGCCTATGGCATATTTTTTGTCTTTCATCAGCTTTCAAACTCCATGACGAATCTTTTTATGGGCACCCTGTCTTGTAAAAGAATTATAATTGTAACTTATTATTTTAACACAGTTTAACCATGAGCTGCAAAGTAACCGAGCTGCAGTATGCTCTCAGAAGCCTTTGCTCTGCTTTGCCTTTGTGACCACATTCAATATGTCTTCCGGGGTGAAGGGTTTTTCTACATACTCGAAGGCCCCTAATTTTATTGCCTCGACCGCTGTGCTTATTGTCCCGTAACCCGTGATGATTATTACCTGGATATCCGGCCAGCGCTCCTTTATGGTCTTTAACACTTCTATGCCATCCATGTCAGGCATTTTAAGGTCTGTCAGGACTACATCAAAGTGCTCGTTTTCAAGTAATTTTATTGCCTCATCTCCACGTGAGGTCGCCACTACTTCATAACCTTCCGGCGTTAACACCCTCTGGCAACTTATCCTGACTATGGCCTCATCATCTATTACAAGAACCCTCCCCATGCTCATCTCTTCCTCCTTTCCCCAGGCGGGTTATCCCTGCGGATATATCGTTCCTCAGTACAGAGAGCACCCCGGGATAATTTATGGGTACCTCGCCGAGTTGTCTCTTGATCTCAGCGGTATTGAGTGTATACTCATTATTGTCGATCCTGTATTTGAATATCAGGTCAATATCAGGGTTTCCGGCAATAAGTGTCACTATTGTAGATGTTAGGTCACCAAGGGGTTTTCTGTCAATGTGGCTCAGTGAGAAGGTGGCCTGAAGGGTGGTTCCCTTGCCGGCTTCGGAATGAACAGTGATGTTACCGCCGGCCTCACGGGCCGACTGTGCGAGCAGGGGGATGCCAAGCCCTGTCTTTTTCCCTTTTGTGGTAAAAAAAGGGTCTGTTAAACTCTTCAGTGTATCTGTATCCATGCCCCTGCCGTTGTCTTTTATGGTCAGTCTCAGGATGTCGCCTCCTGTATCTTCTTCAATCGATATGACTATCCTGTTTGCCCCGGCATCAATTGAGTTCAGGGCAATATCGAGTATATGCATGGAGATGTCCTGCATATCAGAACCTTACCTTCCTGCCCTCCTTTTCCGATAAGGCAAGGACAATCTCATCAAAAGAGGGCTCTTTCATTATAAACTCTGTGGCAGCACGGCCGATATCCGATACGTGGTGGGCATCAGATGAGGTGATCCAGGGATACCTGTCGTATATGCCAAACATTTTTAGGGCCCTCTTCCTGTCTGTTCTGAAAGATATCTCGAGTGCATCAAACTTCAGGGAATCATGGATAAAGCCCAGTTGTGTCAGGATACTGAATGCCTCCCTGTCAATGTGGCAGGCAACGGTGATACCTCCAAGGCCATGGATGATGTTGATGGCCTCCTTGACTCCAAGCCTGGTGGCATCCATAAGTACCCGGTCATTAAACCTGAGGACCTCGTCCTTTTCATTGACAACAACCTGCTCATAAAGTATACGTTTGTTGCCGGTCAGTGGGAGGTCATTGTAGGCAATCTCCTGTAGTCTCATGACAGTCTCCATGTCGGGGAATAGGGCCAGGATATGTGCCTCTTCAGCAGTTGTCAGCTCCATGCCCGGAATGACCGTTATCTCTCCGTTCGCCTTTATGGCAGATGGTATGTTTTCTGCAGTGTTATGGTCAGTGACTGCAATTATGTCGAGCCCCTCTTCAATGGCTGTTGATACCACCCTTGCCGGGGTCATATCAAGTTCAGCGCATGGAGACAGACAGGTGTGAATATGAAGGTCAGCCCTGTAAGTTCTGAGCATTTAGAATCTGGTATAGCTTGCCTGCAGTCTCAAAGGCTGATTTGCCGGTAAGCAGTATAGGGATATCTTCTGAAGCCGCCTTGTCCATGGTATCGGCATCCGGCATCCGGCCGTTGACTATAACTATTGCAGAAAGATTCTTAAAGACTGCCACAGCCACAATATTAACGTGTGTCTGGAGTGTTATCCAGATATTTCCCGCTTCAGCGTTTGCCATCACATCACTCAGGAGGTCTCCCACATAGGCACCGCTTACCTCTCGTTCAAGCCCCCCGGCAGGGGTGAGAGGTTTAAGGGATAGAATCTCTGCTATTTCTTTCAGTTTCATCGTTTGATTATCATCTCAACTGTAGTGCCTTCACCGACAACAGAGTCTATCCTGAAGATGTCGGCGTTTTTTTTCATATTCGGCAGTCCCATGCCTGCACCCCATCCCATCTCTCTTACCCAGTCCGGTGCAGTAGAGTAGCCCTCCTGCATTGCCAGTTCAATATCCTCAATTCCGGGCCCCATGTCCTCTGCAATTATCCGTATCTCTTCCGGTGATATAATGTACCTGAGTATGCCTGCAGTGGCATATATCATGATGTTCATTTCTGCCTCAAATGTGGCAATTGCAACCCTCCTGACAAATTCATCTTCAACCCCGGCGTTTAACAGGATGGTCTTGAGCTCGGTGGATGCCTCACCGGCACGGCTGAAGTCTCCGCCTACAATATGAAAACTGCCTTCATAGGTTTTGTCTGTCATAAATCCCTGTCTGACAACAGAGCGCCACTTACTTCCCTCACCGAGAAGGTGGGATGTAAATATGTACCTGTTTTTTTCATTCAGGACAACACCTGAGTCCCTTCCCATATAGTTTACCACAGGCAGTAAACATTGAGTAGGGTGTGATAAGAAGGGTGATCTTCTTCTTTCGTGCGAGATCAATTGTATGTGTGTCCGGTTCTTTTCCCCTTGTGAAGACAACGACCTTTATGTCGGCAATGTCGGATGTCCTTATTGCCTGCTGCTTTGCAAGGCCTGTGATAAGCACGGAGTTCCCCCTTGAATAGTACAGGACGTCACTCATGAGGTCAGTTGCACAGGCCCACTCGATTTCAGCCTCGTAATCCCGTGAATTGGTTATGATAACTGCATCGAGGAGACGGATAATCTCTTTTAATCTCATTTCGGCCTTGAAATCCCGTGTTTTTTTATCAGGGCATGGAAGTTTGACCTCTGCATCCCTACGTCACTTGCCGTCTTTGATATATTCCATTCGTTCCTCTTAAGGGCCTCTAAAATGAAGACCCTCTCCACTTCCTCAATGGACTTTTCCCTGAGGTCTTTTTTTCTCTCTTTCAGCTCTTCGATATTACGGGGGATATGCCCTGTTTGTGACAGCTCTGTCAGTAACGGGGTGAGGAAGGCGAGTGTTTCGGGCTTGATGGTGTCGTTGTCCGCAAGGAGTATTGCCCTCTGGATCGTATTTTCCAGTTCACGTATATTGCCAGGCCATCTGCAGGAGCTGAGAATCCTCATGGCCTCCGCTGAGATGCCCTTAATCTCTTTTCCTAATTCGTCGGAGTATTTATTCAGAAAGTGGTATGCAAGAAGGGGGATATCTTCTCTCCTCTCCCTCAATGGCGGGACGTGAATGGGGAATATGTCAAGTCTGTAAAAGAGGTCTTCCCTGAAAGTGCCTGCCTTTACCATGCCCGAAAGGTCTTTATTGGTTGCAGTTATGAACCTTGAGTCAACTTTTGAGGCTTTTTTGTCTCCAACAGGCCTGTATTCTTTTTCCTGCAGCACCCTGAGCAGTTTTGACTGGAGCGCCAACGGCAGATTTCCGATCTCGTCAAGGAAGAGGGTTCCCCCTTCAGCCTCTTCTATCAGGCCCTTCTTGTCAGTAACAGCACCTGTAAATGCCCCCTTTTTATGCCCGAAGAGTTCAGACTCTATTAACTCGCCGGCTAATGTGCCACAATCTATAATCACAAAAGGCCTGTCCTTGCGAGGGCTGTTATAATGGATGGCCCTTGCAACAAGTTCCTTCCCTGTCCCGCTCTCCCCGGTAATCAGCACCGTGCTTGCGGTGGGAGCCACAGTGCCTATCAGTCTGAAGACTTTTTCCATTGCCTTTGAGGTTCCAACTATATTTTTAATGTATTGAGCAGAGAGTTCTTTTTTGAGACGGATATTTTCTTCTCTGAGGCTTTTTCTCTCAATTGCCCTTCCTGACAGGGATACCAGCTCTTCCGGCCTGAAGGGTTTTTCTATATAATCATAGGCGCCTAACTTCATTGCCTCTACAGCTGTAGAGACAGTTCCGTAACCGGTCAATAGTATCACCTCTGTGTCCGGACAGACTTCCTTTATATCCTTGAGAAGCTCTATCCCGCTTGCATCAGGCAGTTTGAGGTCTGAGAGTACCAGGTCAAAAGTCGTTGCTTCCATAAGCTTCAGTGCGCTCCCGGCATTTTCTGCCTCTGAAACCCTGTATCCATGGGGCTGCAGAAGCTTTCTGCAGCTTGCCCTTACGATCTCTTCGTCATCGACTATAAGTACCTTTGCCTTGTTTTTTGATTGCATCCGGTATTCTTTAAATTAAGATTCTTCTCCCATTTTGTTGATGGAGAGAGTTCAGGGATTCAATTGTAATCGCGTATTTGCTTATTGCAACTCTTTTGGGGATGACCCCTGAGTTTTATCAACATCTGTTTCCTCTGTTGGCCTGGGCAGTCTTATAAGGAAACTGGTGCCCTTGCCGAGGGTGCTCTTTACCTTGATATGTCCGCCATGCTTTCTTACTATGCCGTGAGTTACAGCAAGCCCGAGGCCTGTACCTTTTCCTACCGGTTTGGTGGTAAAAAAAGGTTCGAAGAGCTTGCTCATGTGTTCTTCAGGGATTCCGGGGCCTGTATCTGTGAACTCTATCTCAATGAACTCTTTTCCGTCTTCGGTTATTTGTCTTGTTGCTATAGTGATCTGCCCCCTGTCGTTCATGGCGTCGGCGGCATTGATGAGAAGGTTCATAAAGACCTGTTGAAGTTGCGAGGCATCCCCTACAATACGCGGCAGGTCGGGGGAGAGGTCGGTGATGATCTTTATATTATGAAATTTAGCCTGATTCTGGATGATCTCAAGGGTATGTCTGATGGTGTTATTTATATCAATATCCGCGCGCTCCGCAGGTATGGCCCTTGAAAAACCAAGAAGACCTTTTATTATCTTTGAGCAGCGCTCTGCCTGTTCTATGATCACCTCCAGGTCTTCCCTGTCCATCTTGTTTTCAGGGGGCGTCCTCTTGAGCATCAGGTGCGCAAAGGTTACAATCCCGGTAAGGGGGCTGTTAATCTCATGGGCAACACCTGCTGCCATGCGTCCAAGGGAGGCAAGCTTTTCAGTATGTATGAGCTGCTCCTGTCCCCGCCTTATCTCCTCGGTTTTTTTCGCAACTTCGGCCTCGAGTTCTTTTGCCCAGTTCTCCAGCTTCTGTCTGGCATTTCTCAGCTCCCGTGTCATGGAGTTAAAGGTCTCGGCAAGCATCCCCAGCTCGTCACGTGTCTTTATATCCACCCTGTGGTTGAGGTCTCCCTTTGATACTCGTTGCATCCCTTCTGCCAGGAGCTGGAGGGGATTTATCAGGATCTTCCAGAGTATGATGCAGAGCACTATACAGAAGAAGAAGGTGAAGATGATCCCGAAGGTAAGGGTCTCTATTTTCTGTTTCCTGAGGGTACTGTCAATTCCGGAGAGGGAATAATCTGTTTCCAGGATTCCGAGTATCTTTTTGTCAGGCTTGTGCTGATGGCATGAGGCAGTGTAGCAGCTTTTCTGATTAACAATGGGACGTAAGAACCTCAATACCCGTCCGTGGTCATCCTTTATGATTGTCCACATGCTGTTGTCCTGCATCTTTAGTGTTTCGTGAGGCCTGTCCGGATTTGTGTGGCAGAGCCTGCAGGAGGAATTGATATCAATCTTCTTTCCTATCATCTTCCTGTCACTTGAGAAGCGAACCTCTCCCTGAAGATTGTAGATCTTGATGTTCTTGACATCTTCTGATGAACCAATGGTCTCGATAGTATCCTGAATTGTTCCAACCTGGCGGGTATGCATATTTATAAATATGCTCTTCTCTATCATTGCGGTGTATGCTGCTGTATGGCGTATGGAGTTGTTAAGGAATTCCTGCTCCCCACGTATGATTATCATGTACCAGAAAATTGAACTCCCTGTTAATACGAGGATACCGATGGCAACTATCAACTTCAGGCTTAAGGAGTGGCGGGATTTCTTTGCAATCAGGTCCTTGAGGAAGTTAATTTTCCCCTTGAAATCAAAAAACATTTTCAGCCCCTTGCAGAAGTGCAGAAGTTATGTAAGTGCTTCAATAGTTACACTATTTTACACTTTACATTTAAACTCTACTATAAACCGGAACTGAAAATCCAGTTCCGGGATTTCAACATAAGGTGAAGTCGTAGTTTTGGCTTTCTGTCAAGACAGAACTTTAATTTTTTTTATTGACAAAGCCATCTTTTTTATTGTATATATGTACCCATGCCAGGAAGCTATTTGCCATCAAGCTACCTACCCGTACTGATTTTTCTTGTCATCTCCCTTGCCTTCGGACTCGGTGCCCTTATTATGGGCAGTATGTTCAGATTAAAGAGACCTTATGCAGAGAAACTGATGCCCTATGAATCGGGCATTACACCTGTTGGTGAACCCCGGTACAGGTTTTCTGTCAAGTTTTATGTGATAGCGATGCTATTTGTGGTATTTGATGTGGAGGTCATTTTCCTCTATCCCTGGGCGGTTGTTTTTGACAAGCTCGGGCTTTTTGCCTTTATAGAGATGATCATCTTTATATTTGTGCTCCTTGTGGGCTATGTGTATGCATGGCGGAAAGAGGCGTTTACGTGGGACTAAGGATTGACGATTGATGATTGATGATTGATGATTGATGATTAAAAAAACAGTATATTCGTCAATAGTCAATAATCAATAGTCAATCCCAAACAGGAGTTTGTTTGATGATAATTGATACTACGACTACAATGGTAGAGGTTGAAGAAGGGGTCAGGATAATCCCCGGAGCCAATACCATTATCACCACTATGGACAAGCTTATCAACTGGGGCAGGGTTTCTTCACTCTGGCCCGTCACCTTCGGACTTGCCTGCTGTGCCATTGAGATGATGACCGCCGGTTCAAGTCATTATGATATGGATCGGCTTGGCATGATCTTCAGGGGGTCTCCGAGGCAGGCTGACCTTCTTATAGTTGCAGGAACTGTTACCAAAAAGATGGCACCGGTTGTCAGGAGGATTTATGACCAGATGCCGGAGCCGAGGTATGTGATATCCATGGGGAGCTGTGCATGTACGGGTGGTATCTTCCGTTCCTACAGCACTGTTCAGGGTTGTGACAGCTTCCTTCCTGTGGATGTATATGTGCCTGGGTGTCCACCAAGGCCCGAGGCACTTATGTACGGAATTGGAAAGTTGCAGGAAAAGATCAGAAAGGAGTATTTCCGTTGGAGCCGCTGGAGATAACCGAGAGGATTAAAGAGAGATTTCCTGATGAAGTCCTGGATATCATCGAATTCAGGGAACAGCTCTCTGTGGTGATAAAAAAGGAGAGAATCGTCGAGATCTGCCGTTGGCTGCATGATGAGCCTGACCTCAGGTTTGACTATCTTAAAGACATCTGCGGAGTGGATTATCTTGGTAAAAAAACCGTGAGGTTTGAGGTTGTTTATACATTGTACTCATTGAGACACCGGCACATGCTGAGGCTGAAGGCTGCGGTTGGTGAAGATGAGCCCTCCATTGACAGTGTGGTGCCTGTCTGGATTGGCGCCAGCTGGCATGAGAGGGAGTGTTATGACATGTACGGCATAATATTTAATGGTCATCCTGATCTCAGCAGGGTTTTGATGCCTGAGGACTGGGAGGGCCATCCACTCAGAAAGGACTATCCTGAAGGGGGGCCTGAGAGAGAGTGGCCGGGCTTTCAGGAGGTTCTTGACAAGGCGAAGAAGTTTAAGGAGTTTTCGTGGAAGGGATAGAGAAGCCGCTTGAGACCAGGGAACTTATCGTCAGCATGGGGCCACAGCACCCATCCACTCACGGTGTTCTCAGACTTGTGCTTGAACTTGACGGAGAGACCGTGGTTAAATGCACTCCCCATGTGGGTTATCTTCACCGCGGAGTTGAAAAACTTGCCGAGGGGATGACCTACCTGCAGGCATTGCCCTTATCAGACAGGCTTGATTATATATCTTCAATGTCCAACAACGTTGGCTATTGTCTTGCCGTGGAAAGGCTTTTCGGGATCGAGGCGCCTGACAGGGCAAAGTTTATCAGGACAATAGTCTGTGAGATGACCCGTATCAGCAGCCATATCATCTGGGTTGCCACTCATGCCCTTGACCTTGGTGCAATGACCGTATTTCTTTACTCTTTCAGGGAGAGGGAGTGGTTGCTTGACCTCTTTGAGATGCTCTGCGGTGCAAGGCTGACCGTGAGTTATCCGAGGATTGGAGGGGTCAGAAACGATGTCTCCCAGGAGTTCATAGACAGCCTGTATAAGTTTACCGATGAGTTTCCAAAGAGGATTGAAGAGTATGAGACCCTTATTGACAAGAACCGTATCTGGCTTGGAAGGACAAAGGGGATAGGTGTGATCTCGGCAGAGGAGGCGATAAACTGGGGCCTCAGCGGGCCGGTACTCAGGGGGTCCGGTGTTGATTATGATATAAGAAAACGTTTTCCCTATGATGCCTACGACAAGGTGGATTTTGATGTGCCATTGGGCAAGAACGGAGATGTATACGATAGATACCGCTGCAGGATGGAGGAACTGAGACAGTCCATCAGGATAATCAGACAGTGCATTGAGAGATTGCCTCGGGGCCCTGTAATGACCCCTGATGCCCCTAAGTTCACGTTGCCGCCAAAAGAGAGGGTCCTGGCGGATATGGAATCGTTAATACACCACTTTGTGCTGATAACAAAGGGACCGATGGCTGCCCCCGAAGGCGAGATATACGTTGCCACCGAGGTTCCAAAGGGTGAACTTGGTTTCTACATTGTAAGTGATGGTACAGGAAAGCCTTACAGAATGAGGGTAAGGGCCCCTTCTTTTGTTCATGTCTCGTTACTTCCGAGACTCTGTGAGGGTGGGCTGGTGGCTGATGTTGTAGCCAATATCGGCACAATCGATATAGTGCTTGGAGAATGTGACAGGTAACAAGTAAAAAGCTGAAAGTTAAAAGCTGAAAATCAGGAAAACCAACAAACATATCATGGATATTTTTGAAGAGATAAGAGCTTTATCAGAGAAGTACCCCGACCGGAGGGGTGCCCTGCTCCCTGCACTCTATGTTGCACAGAAGGATGCGGGCTGGCTGAGCCAGGAGGCACTCGATAGGGTCTCTGATGCCCTGAACCTGCCACAGGCCACTGTAAAGGGGGTTGCAACCTTTTATTCCATGTACAAACACCGGCCAATGGGGCGTCACCTTATACAGTTATGCACAAATGTGGCCTGCATGATTATGGGAGCGGAAAGCCTTGTGGACTTCCTGAAGGATAAATATGGACTTGACCCAGGCGGCACGACCGGGGACGGAAGGTTTTCACTGGTGATAATGGAGTGCATAGGAGCCTGTGACAGGGCACCTGCAATGCTTGTGGATACGGACTTTCACTCTGACCTTACCGAGGGCAATATAGTGGAGATACTCGAGGAGTATAAATAAAACTTGAAATCCTTGGTCACAGAAAATCTTTAAATAAAGTATTGTTTGGTTTGGAATTAGTGTGAATTCGTAGCTGAACTCAATAAAGTTATGGAAAAATTTCTGTTAAAAAACATTGAAAATCCGGCTTCGGCCAGCCTTGAGGAATACCTGAAGGTTGGTGGTTATGAGGCCCTGAACAAGGCCCTTCAGATGGAGCCTCCGGATATTATTGCAGAGGTCAAGGCTGCAGGGCTGAGGGGCAGGGGAGGGGCAGGTTTTCCTACAGGTATGAAGTGGGATTTTGCCTCCAGAGACGTAAAATTTCCGAAATACCTTATCTGTAATGCTGATGAAGGTGAGCCGGGGACATTTAAGGACAGGCCCATACTTGAGAAGAATCCACACCTCCTTATCGAAGGGATGGTAATATCTGCCCATGCCCTCAAGTCAGAGAGGGGGTACATATACCTTAGGGGTGAGTATCCTTATGCAAAGATTGTCCTTGAGAAGGCCATTGAAGAGGCGTATGCAACCGGGTATCTTGGAGATAATATAGCCGGGAAGGGTTTCGGGTTTCACCTTGGCGTTCATCAGGGTGCAGGGGCCTATATCTGCGGAGAGGAGACTGCCCTGATCGATTCAATTGAGGGCAGGAGGGGACAGCCGAGGATCAAGCCCCCTTTTCCTGTTAATGTCGGTGCCTGGGGGATGCCTACAATTGTCAATAATGTGGAGACACTGGCGAATATACCGTTAATTGTCTCCATAGGTGCTGAAAAATACTCTGCAATAGGCAACCCCGAGTGTCCGGGGCCGAAACTCTTTTCTGTAAGCTGTTGTGTTGAAAGCCCCGGTGTTTACGAGTTGCCGATGGGAACCACCCTCAGGGAGATTATATATGACCATGCCGGTGGTATCAGGGGTGGCCGTGAACTCAAGGCAGTGATACCCGGGGGGATTTCAACGCCGGTACTGACGCCTGAAGGGATAGACTGCCCCATGGATTTTGTTAATCTTCCAAAGCGCGGCAGCATGCTTGGTTCAGGGGCGGTAATGGTCTTTGATGACACCGTATGTCTTGTGAAGGTCTGCTGGCGTGCAATGAAGTTTTTCGAGCATGAATCGTGTGGCAAATGCACACCCTGCCGCGAGGGTACCGGGTGGTTGAGGAATATCCTTGAAAGAATCGAGGGTGGATTTGGCCGCGATAATGATATGGAGCTGCTGCAGGATATAGCACTCAGCATTACCGGAAAGACCTTCTGTCCATTGGGTGATGGCGCAGCAGGTGTTGTTCTCGGGTTTATAAAGAATTTCTCCGATGAGTTCATGTATCATATCACGAATAAAAAATGTATGGTAAATAAAGACTCACAGAGTGCCGGATAATCAGGGGATATGGACTTAAAAGCTGAAGCTCATGACCTGTAACCTTTAACCGGAATAAAAAGGAAGATGATTAAGGTAACCATAGACGGAAGAGATGTTGAGCTCGAAAACCCTGTGACTGTCCTTGAAGCGGCAAAACAGGCGGGTATCATAATACCAACGCTCTGTTACTTTGAGGGACTGACTCCCTTTGGAGGTTGCAGGCTGTGCCTTGTGGAGGTAGAGAAGCTTCCCAAATTACAGACCTCATGCACCCTTATGACAGCAGACGGGATGGTGGTCAGGACAGAGACTGATCAGATAAAGGCTGCAAGGCGTTCAGTACTCGAATTTCTGCTTATCAATCACCCACTTGACTGTCCCTTTTGTGACAAGGCAGGGGAGTGTGACCTGCAGGACCTTGTTGCACGCTACGGGCCTGAGGCAGGCCGCTTTGCCGAGGGCAAGAGACGGCATCCCGAGAGCTTTGATGATCCGATTATTGTGAGGAATATGGAGAGGTGTGTGCTCTGTACGAGGTGTGTAAGGATGTGTAATGACCTTCAGGCTTCGTATTCCATTTCAGTGACAGGAAGGGGCAGCCATTCATTTGTAGAGCCTTTCTCCGGTGGTAAATACAATTGTGAATATTGCGGCAACTGTCTCACGGTATGTCCTGTTGGTGCGATTATGTCAAGACTTCACAGGCATACTTACAGACCCTGGTTTGTTGAGAAGGAGATAGAGACTGTATGTGGTTTCTGTGGTGTGGGTTGCTCTATGGTTCTGCAAATGAGGGAAAACTCCATAATAAGGGCCATACCGAGGACGGAGGTTGGGTTCAACAAAGGTCTCTTGTGTGTAAGGGGTCGATTCGGTTATGAAAATATTGAAAGTGAAGAGCAGCTTACAACGCCCCTTATGAGGGTGGACGGAGATCTGAAGCAGGTAAGCTGGGAAGAGGCGATTACTTTTATAGCTGGGCGACTTAAAGAGATAAAGGATACGTTTGGCGGAAAGGCTGTTGGTGCCCTTGGTTCGGGAAGATGTACGAATGAAGATAATTACATGCTGCAGAAATTTATCAGGTTTGTCATTGGTTCAAACAACATAGACTCCTCTGCGAGGAATTATTATGCACCTGCAGAGGCCTATCTTGAGAGTATATTCGGGCAGGGAATTACGGCAAACCTTATCTCCGGGATAGCCAATTCAGATGGTGTCCTTGTTGTTGGTGGCGACCCTACAACGATAAACCCGATACTCGGGCTTCAGATAAGGGCTTCGTGGAGAGGTGGCGGTAAGGTTATTGCCCTTGGTGTACCTGGAGGGCTGAAGAGATTTGTAGCTTATGAATTGATGCCTACGCCATATTCAGAGGAGATTATACTTTCAGCCATTGTGGGCAGACTTCTGAAAGACAAGGCACTCAGTGGTGAGAATACGGCAGTGGAGGCCAAACTCAGGAGCCTCAGGATACCAACAGATGAGGATCTGAATGTGACGGGCATATCACCTGAAGATATTGCGAGGGCATCTGATGACCTTGCGGGGATGGCAACTCCTGTTGTAGTTATTGGTCCTGATATTATACAGAGGGAAAGGGCATCCAAAAACCTCTTCCTTCTTGGTGCGATAGCCTATCTGATAAATGCGAGGATTTTCCTTCTTTCCGAGAGGCCGAATTACCAGGGCGTGATGGATGTGGGGTGTCTGCCGGATTTCCTTCCCGGTGGAAGACCGGTTGGGCTTGAGATGTTCAGGCACAAGATTGAGGGTGCACTGGATTTGAAGGCCCCGGAAGATAAGGGGTTGACCCTTTTTGAGATGATAAATGAGGCGGAATCAGGGGGGCTGAAGGCACTCTATGTTATGGGTGAAAATCCCCTCTTTAATATTCCTGATAGTGCAAGGGTGAAAAAGGCACTTGCAAACCTGGAACTGCTTGTGGTGCAGGATAGTCATCTTACGGAGACTGCCGGGATTGCGGATGTGGTTTTGCCTGCAACTGCCTGGCCTGAAAAGGATGGAACATTTACAAACCTTGAAAGGCGGGTGCAGAGGGTCAGGAAGGCCAGAAGAGGCAAGATGGCATCCTATGGCAGGGATGACTGGAAGATTATTGCAGATATTGCTGAGAGATTCGGAATGAAAAGGAAATACCACAGCGTGGAGGATGTCTGGGAGGAGATAATGCATGTCTCAGCCCTGCACACCGGACTCGGTTACGAGGATATTGCAGATGGAAAGGCCGTCTGGCCCTATTCCGGCGAGCCCTTGAGGGGGATGGAAGGTGATTTTTCAGTTGAGGGGCTTGAGGATCTGCCCCGTGTCCAGGATTCCGGGAAGCCTTATTTAATGATAGAGAAACCATTGTATCACTCTGGTACATTCAGCCGGAGGTCCAGGGCTCTGCTCAGTCTTTATCCGGAGCCTTATTTAATGATAAGCCCTGTGCTGTCAAGGAGGCTTGGACTTGCAGAGGGTGAGAAGGCAAGGATAAGCAATGAACGGGGTGTGCTTGAGCTGAAGGTGAAATTAAATAAAGACGTGCCTGATGGTCAGGTGCTGCTTTCCAATACCTTTGAGGGCTTCGGTGCTATGGGTTTGGTTGGGTTCTCGATAGATCCAGCTATCGGTTCTCTGTATATCAGGGATAATACTGTGAGAGTGGAGAAGGTGCTGGTATGAGCGTCTTTGAGTTTTTGATGCAGCCGGGGATATTTGACACCATGTTGAATGTAGGGGCTATTGTCCTCAAGATAGTTATTGTCGTTGCCGTGGCCATGTTTCACGTTGCATATGCGACCTACTTTGAGCGCAAGGTGATAGGGCATATGCAGGTGCGGATGGGGCCGATGGAAGTGGGGCCGCACGGGCTGCTGCAGCCGGTTGCAGACATGCTCAAGCTCTTCTTCAAGGAGGATATCATCCCCACAAATGCGGACAAGCCGGTCTTTTATCTGGCACCCGTAATATCACTGACAGCTGCACTGTCATCACTTGCAGTCATTCCTTTTTTTGACGGTTTTGTTATAGCCAATATAAACATCGGGCTCTTGTTTATACTTGCTGCTTCATCGGTGGGGACATATGGAATAATCCTTGCGGGGTGGGCATCTTCTTCAAAATACTCCTTTCTTGGCAGTCTCAGGTCCGCTGCCCAGGTTATCAGTTATGAGGTGGCAATGGGGCTTAGCCTTGTAGGTGTAATAATGATGGCAGGCTCACTGAACCTTACAGATATTGTTCGCGCCCAGGCCGACTATCCCACCGGTATGTTTGCAGTTCCACAGATACTCGGATTCTTTGTGTTTATTGTCGCAGCGGGAGCAGAGACAAACAGGTCTCCTTTTGATCTCCCGGAGGCGGAGAATGAGCTTGTGGCAGGGTATTTTGTGGAATACAGCGGCATGAGGTTTGCCCTCTTTTATGCTGCTGAATATATAGGGATGATGATAATGGGCTCTCTTGCCGTTACATGTTTTCTTGGTGGCTGGACGATTCCACATTTTATCACAGGGGCACTTCCGTTTCTCGAACATGTTCCCGGAATTGTCTGGTTTCTGCTGAAACTCTATTTTACCATCTTTTTTTATTACTGGATAAGGGCTACTCTGCCAAGGTACAGGTATGACCAGCTTATGAGCATAGGGTGGAAGCTGCTGATTCCGCTTGCACTGCTGAATATATTGATAACAGGGATAATAAAGATAGTTGTATAATTATTTTCCATTTTTCATTGGGTTTTTTGTCATGCATGTATTATTAGTGAATACCGGAAAATGGTAAATGACAATTTTGGAGAAGAGATGACATTGAAGGAACTGATAAAAAAGGTCTTTTTTGTTGAGATAGTCAAGGGTATGGCCCTGACCCTCAGCAGGTTTTTTACAAAACCTGTTACAAGGAGGTATCCCAAGGAGAAGAGACCGGCAGCCATAGGGTTCAGGGGACTTCATGCACTTGTACGTAACCCGGCAACAGGTGATGCAAAATGTGTGGGCTGTGGACTCTGTGCAGCGATATGTCCCTCGAGATGTATCAACGTCTATACCTCTGAGGGCTCAGAACATCAGAAGGTGGTGGACAGATATGAGATAGAGGTCCTCAGGTGTGTATTTTGTGCCTTATGTGTTGAGGCCTGCCCCTATGGGGCGATAGCCCTGACACCCCATTATGAGTATGCAGACTACAGCAGGGATGCTATTTATATGACAAAAGAGAGACTCCTTGAAAACTGGGATAAATACATGGGTGAAGACGGGATCCGGTATTTTGACTCCTGCTGGAACCCAAAGGATGCCCATTACAAAACACCTGAAGGTCAGGCTATGTTCAAGGGCAGAATTATAGGAGGTTTCAGTGGTTGAGTGGTTTTTTGGATACCTTGCAGGGGCTGTCATCCTTCTGTCCCTCCTTGTTGTCTTAAGCCGGAATCCCGTGCATAGCGTGTTATGGATGCTCCTGATGTTTCTGCACGTGGCAGGACTTTATCTGCTGCTCAATGCAGAGTTTCTCGCTGCCACTCAGGTTATCGTTTATGCTGGGGCCATACTTGTCCTCTTCCTCTTTGTGGTTATGCTGCTGAACCTGAAAGAGGAGATAAGGTTTAAACGTTTTACCGGTGGATGGCCTGTCAGACTTTTAATTGCAGCAGGCATTCTGATTGTCCTGAAGAAGGGTTTTGAGGGATTCAAGGTTGGGTTTAAGGGTCCCTGGAGTATTGAGGCTATCGAGCAGGCAACTCATACAAAAGCGCTTGGGAAGGTGCTGTTTACAGAGTATGTACTGCCCTTTGAGATTGCCTCTCTGATCCTCCTTGTAGCAATAATAGGTGCCGTGTTTCTCGCAAAGAAGCGTGCTCAGGACGTGACCGGCGGGAGGTAACGCTAAACGGTGACGAAGCCCGTATCGTGGTCCATGGGTTACGTGAAAGAGACAGAAGACGTAACCGCCTGACAAAACGGGCCTCGTGACCGACGGACGACAGACGGTAACGTCAAACAGCAGGATAAAGTGGAGGTTTGTATATGGTGCCTTTATACTGGTATCTATGGCTTGGCAGTGCGGTCTTTGCAATAGGGGTGTTCGGTTTTCTTGCAAGGCGCAAT
>UOGH01000212.1_pt1 | contig 23281 bp, 20 predicted proteins | sample 1989771 | NCBI WGS metagenome assembly UOGH01 (sample SAMEA4712198, study PRJEB27164) | hydrothermal vent metagenome | biome: marine basaltic hydrothermal vent biome; feature: marine hydrothermal vent; material: mineral | place: Pacific Ocean | collected 2011-06-14/2011-07-23 | depth 1691 m | reverse complement strand
ACTGGCCTCATGTTACTTACAGTCTTCCTGTAACCTATATCCTCTCTATTTATATTGTCATAAAACACTACAGTCATAAATTCCTTCGTGGACATGCCTTTACGAAGATATACACCTGTTTACTTGTCGCTGTAGTTGCGGTGATTTTCTCCTTAGGCATCTATCAAATATACAGGGGGGACCTGATCAAGGAGAACTTTCCGCTTGGCATGAAGGATTCCGAAATCATTCCTGATAATTACAAGGCGACCATTTTGTTTTTGCGGAACAATTTAACCCCTGATGAATCGTTCTTCACCATGACGGCCGAGGCGAGCTGGTATTATTTTATCGACAGGCCGTCTCCGTGCCGGTTCCCGGTGATAATATTTGCCATGCCGTATTTCTATCAAAATGAAGTGGTTAAAGAGCTTGAGAAAAATAATGTGAAGTTTGTTCTTTACAGGAATAGTTACTGGGCAAGCAGGTTTGACGGGTTTTCCAATGAGGAGAGATTACCGGTGATTGCAAAATACATCCGGGATAACTTTATCTTCTACAGAAAGATAGACGACAATGAGATATGGATCAGGAAGACAGAGCACCCCCTCAACCCGGACACTCGCTGAAGATGATTACCTCAACCGTTTCTCCCTCGTATATACCGCTTTTATTAAGTGGAATTATTACAGTGCCGTCTGCATCCACAAGGGTTCTGATGAGTCCTGACTTGCCGAGGATCGGTCGGGCCCAGAGGCCGTCATCCCGTAACTCAAGGGCTACCCTGATATGGTCCTCTCTGCCGGTTGAAGAGGAGATGTTCCTGCCGAAAAATGCCCTGACGGTCTTCTTTGCAGGCAGAAGGTCTTTTCTCCTCTTCTCACCTGAAATTCTTTTCAGAAGAGGCTCTATAAATGTCTCAAAGCAGACACTGACTGCAGCAGGATGGCCCGGTAGTCCAAAGAGGGGAATCCCGTTGACCATGCCCCCAATTAAGGGTTTCCCGGGTTTTATACTTACACCGTGAAAGAGGATGCCCGGATGCCCTAATTCATCGATAACCCTTGATGTGTAATCCCGTGTGCCCACTGAGCTGCCACCGGAGATAAGCACCATCTGTGCTTCCTGCATGCTCTCCCTGACCGTTGCCCGGAGCAGATCAAAGTCATCGCTGATTATCCCCTTTTTAAGGGGGATGCCGCCGCTGCGCATGATCAGTCCGGCAAGGTTACAGGAGTTGATATCCCTTACCTCTCCGGCAGCGAGGGGTTTTTTATCAGGCGGGACTACCTCGTCTCCGGTAGAGATGATGGCGACAACAGGTTTTTTAAAGACCTTAATGTTGACTATGCCAAGACCGGCAAGGGCTCCAATATCCTGGGGTCTGAGCCTCTGTCCGGACCTCAGGATGACCGCTCCCTCTTTAACATCCTCATCAGCAAGGATGACGTTTTCATTAGGTGCAACTGCCTTCATTACTTCCAGTATGTCTTCGCCAACCCTGTTTGTGTGTTCATACATCACAACGGCATCGGCTCCGTCAGGGAGCATTCCCCCCGTAGGTATAACTCCAGCTTCGCCCCGGGTAAGGGAAAAGTCGGGCTTTGTCCCCATATGTACCTCGCCTGCCACTGTCAGATATGCAGGCATACTGTCTGATGCCCCAAAAGTGTCTGTAGAGTTGACGGCGTAACCATCCATTGTGGAACGGTTGAATCCGGGGAGGTTTTCAGGTGAGATTACATCTGCCGACAGGACCCTTCCATGGGCATTCTCTATGCCGGTGCTTTCGGTGGAAGGAATCTTCAGCGGTTGCTCAAGAAGGAGAGAGATGGCCTTTTCAACTGTGACAGCCTCTTCTCTGCCAAGGAGGTCTTTCATCTGAAGAAGTTACTCTTTTCCGTGTCCGGGGGTGTTAAGCATCTTAGAGTCCCTTCAGGAGTTTCCCGATGCCCCGGGTCTCCATGTGGGATACAGGGTCTTTTCCGATAACATCCGAACATTCACCCTTTGTGAGTATATCGAGTATCCGCTCAAGTGAGTCCTTATGGAGGCCCTTTATCTTTTTGGAATTCGGCATGTTCGGTAAAAAAAGATTGTTGTCAATAAAAGTATTCATCTTTTTTGGGGTGAGGTAGGTAAGAAGTACCATTCCCTGATATATCCTCTTGTTGGTCCTTACAGAGAGAAAGGGGCTTTCGAGTGTGGATTCGAGGAAAGTGTCGTTTCTCCTCCGGACCTTTCTGTTGATGGAAACCGCTCTGAACCAATATTTTCTTCCCACAAGGCTGTCGGACTTCAGTTCAAAGACAGTATGCCCGATGTGCCTCTTTCCGGAGGTAAGTTTCTCATGTGCTACGGTATCAGCTGCAAGATGACTTATATATCCATAAACAAAGGCCTTCTGCTGTTGAGTCTCTACTGCATCCATGAGCTCAAAGGCAACATCCCAGCTATGAGAGTTCCTGTTGTAGGGAAGGAATTTTTTACCAAGGATTATGTCTGCCATCAGATTTCCATAGAGAAAGTCCTCTTTATAGCGACGCAGAAGCTCATACAAGCCGGCAGGAAGAATTGAAGCAATGGAGAGTATTTCGCTTCCGAGGTAGATGTGTGTAAGAGGCCCCCAGGCAAAGGCATAAGAAGGTATGAGTAAAAAAGATATAATAATTAAGAGCTTAAATATTTTCATCCATGTGCCCCTTTTTCATACTGTTTATATTCTAACCTAAATGATTCTGCTTTTGCCAGAAAATAAAATATCGCCACTATAATTCGGGTTATTCTGTGATAAAAACGTAACGTCTCATTTATCCCGTGCTTTTTGGTAAAATAGATGATTATAGGCCGGAAACTTATTAACAGGTTATAAGAGCAACGACTTTATATCTTTAAGGAGGTATGTATGCCTGAGTTGAGGAAGGACCCGATTGTTGGAAGATGGGTCATTATATCGGTGGAAAGAGGGAAAAGACCTTCTGATTTTGCCTCACCATCGCAAAAAAGGAAAATTGCAGGATTCTGTCCCTTTTGTCCCGGGAATGAATACACCACACCTGAAGAGATAATGGCCTTCAGGGCCCAGGAGGATCAGCGATCTGATGCAGCGGAGTGGACTCTCAGGGTTGTGCCCAACAAATTCCCTGCCCTGCAGATTCATGGCGAACTTGACAAGACTGGAGAGGGCCTGTTTGACAAGATGAACGGGATAGGTGCTCATGAGGTAATTATTGAGACTCCAGACCATATGAGTTCTCTTGCCACCATGCCCCAGAAATCAGTTGAGGATGTATTTTGGGCGTATGACCTGAGGATCAATGACCTTAAAAAAGACCCGAGGTTAAAATATGCACTTGTTTTCAAGAACGAGGGGGAGGCTGCCGGGGCATCTCTTGAACACACGCACAGCCAGTTGATAGCACTTCCGATCGTACCCAAGATCGTCAAGGAGGAGATAACTTCATCAAGGCATTACTATGATATGAAAGAGAGGTGCATATTTTGTGATGTAGTTGACCAGGAGATCGGGGATGGCAGAAGGGTGGTTTACGAAAATGAGCATTATCTTGCCATAGCTCCCTTTGCACCGCGTGCACCTTTTGAGACATGGATACTTCCAAAGGAACACGAATCTGCCTTCCAGCCTCATGGAAAGAGTTTTGCACAGCTTGCAGAGATACTCCAGCGGGTGCTTAAGCAACTGGATAAGCTGCTCGATGTCCCGCCGTATAATTTCATGATCCATACCTCACCATTTACAGATGAGACCAATGAATACTATCACTGGCATATTGAGGTTATGCCGAAACTGACCAAGATAGCGGGGTTTGAATGGGGATCGGGATTTTATATAAACCCGACTCCGCCTGAGGAAGCCGCCAGGTATATGCGGGAAGCCCAGTTATGAGGGTTTTGATAGCGTCGAGCGAGGCTATTCCCTATTGTAAAACCGGGGGACTTGCAGATGTAGCCGGCGTTCTTTTCAAAGAGCTCAATGTCATGAATATTGATGCGAGGCTCATTCTGCCTCTTTACAGCAATATAAGCAGGTATTTTGAGCTGACAGATACAGGGATAGATCTGAATATTTTCCTTGGCAACAGGCTTTATTCAGGGAGGGTATACACACACAACAAGGCTATTTTTATAGGATGCGACGAGTTGTACGGAAGGGAAGGTCTTTACGGTGACAGGACGGGTGACTTTGCGGACAATGCACTGAGGTTTTCTTACTTTTGCAGGGCCATTCTTCAGGTATGCAAGGCACTTGACTTCAGGCCGGACATAATACATCTTAATGACTGGCAGACCTCGCTGGTCCCCCTTTATCTGAGAACAGAGTATCGTGGAGATGATTTCTTCAGGGATACTCTGACTTTGTTGACCATTCATAATCTCGGGTATCAGGGATTGTTTCCACCGGAGGATCTGTCAGCAATAGGCCTGGGACGGGAAGTGTTCAATCCTGAGGGTATCGAGTTTTACGGGAAAGTGAATTTTCTGAAGGCGGGGATCCTTTATGCTGATATGCTTAGCACTGTCAGCAAGAGATATGCTGAAGAGATTACTACACCCGAGTATGGTTTTGGACTGGACGGAATTCTGAAGAAGAGAAGCAATGACCTTTTCGGGATCCTGAACGGGATAGATTACAGGGAGTGGTCTCCCGAGGTTGATAAACTAATACAGAGGAGATACTCTGCAGAGGACCTCAAGGGCAAGCTTTTATGCAGGGAAAAGCTTATGAAACAATGCAATATCAAGCTGAAGAAAGGTGCCCCGCTGCTTGCTTTTGTCGGCAGGCTCAGTATGCAGAAGGGGGTTGAGCTGATCATTGCAGGCCTGGACAAATTGCTTGACTATGGCTGTGGTGTAATACTCCTTGGAACGGGCACAAAAGAGGCTGAGGAGAGCCTCCTGTCGATATCCCGGGAAGGGAGGGAAAACCTTTATATCAGGCTGGACTTTGATGAGGGGTTTGCCCATTCCGTATATGCGGGTTCCGACATGGTGATGATGCCGTCCAGATACGAGCCATGCGGACTTGTTCAGATGATAGCCCTCAGGTACGGAACAGTCCCTGTTGCAAGGAATACAGGTGGGCTTTCCGATACCATAGAGGATTATAATGCACTTACTGATACAGGAACAGGGTTTCTCTTTGATGACTATAACCTTGCCGTCTTTCTTGAGTCAATAAAGAGGGCGCTTACTCTCTATCCCTTCAGCAGGAGATGGCAGAAGCTTATGAAGAGGGGAATGGCAAAGGATTTTTCATGGAGACGCTTTGCCTCCGAATATGTTGAACTTTATAAAGAGGCCCTTAAGCGGCGGATGAAATGAGCATAAGATTTAAACTCTCCATATTCCTGCTGGTCTTTATTCTTATTGCCTCCATGTTTGGCGGGGGCACCATGTATATATTTGACAGGATATCGAATAACCTTGATTTGCTCAAAAAAACCTCTGAGGAGTACAGGCTGCATGAGGAACTGAAGATGTCCATTGTGGAGTTTTCCACTTATGTCAAGAGCTGGGCCTTTACTGGTGAGCCGAGATACAGAAGGCTTTACAGGGATGCCATCTCAAAGGTTTATCAGGACTTTGGTGCCCTTCAGGATTATGTTGCAGACAAGGATGTGCTGAAGGAGGTAGGTTCAAAATTCACTGAGTTGAACCGGACAGCCAAGAAGATATTCTCTTATTCAAACCCGAAAGGTAATCAGGCAGTCCTTCACCTTGTCGGGCAGATTGAAGCGCAGGAACTGGATATATTGACCTCTGTGGAGGAGCTTCATACTGAATCCCTGAAAAATGTAACCATAGCAGTGAAAGAGACGGAAGCATCAAAGGCGAGATTAACGCTGTATGTGGCAGCCCTTGTTTTTATAACGATTTTTTCAGTAATTTTTCTTGTACTTCTTATTACACGCTCCATAGGCAGACCCTTCAAGGAGCTTCTTGTTTTTACAGAGAAGATTATATCCGGTCAGATTGATGCGATGACTGGAGTGGAGAGGAATGACGAGTTCGGCATTATTGCGAGGCGCTTTGGGCAGGTGTTGAGCAAACTGAAGGAGTCTGAGGATAGCTTGAGAAAAAGGCTTTCGGAGACGGAGCTGCTCTTTGAGGTCACCCGTATTGCAAGCTCAACACTTGAGCTGAAGGAATCCCTGAAGCTGATAACCGAGACCGTAGCTGACTGGAAGGGTCTTGATTATGTGGGTGTATATCTCCTGAATGTAGAGGGACAGGTATTTACTCTCCATGCTTTAAACAGGGATACGGACATCTTTGAGAAGAGCTTTGCCGTGGACAGCGGGGAGCTGTTCAGGAAGATGCTTGATGCACGCGAACCTGTGTATAAAGAGATGCCGACAGTGAAGGAGGTTGCCTTTATAAAGCGCAGTCTGGGTTCACTCATTTTGTTTCCGATTATTAGGGAGGGCAGGTGTCTGGGGCTCTTTTTTATCGGTGTTGAGGCCGTAAGAAAGTTTACAGAGAATGAACTGAACATAGCAAATATTCTATCAAATACAATAGGTACCATAGTCAGAAATGCAGAACTCTATGTATCTGCCATGGACCAGCTCAACAAGATAACAGTCCTTTACGAGCTGTCCAGAGACCTTACAACACTACTTGACCTTGACGATCTATTAAACAGGGTTGTCTTTGAAGTGACACGTCTTCTCAATGCAAAGGGCTGCATCATAAGACTTCAGGAGGACCATGCCCTGAAGATAAAGGCTTTTTATGGTGTTCCTGAGGATTTAATAAAAGGGATGGAGACGGAAGTTGGCGAGGGGATTGCCGGTAAGGTTTCAAGTTCCGGTAAATCCATACTTGTTGAGGATGTAGCAGAGATGCCGGAAGATACAAGAGTTCCGGTGCTTGAGGCAAAATCAGTGGTCTGTGTTCCTCTGAAGATAGGCTATGAGGTTATTGGAACAATCGGGTTATATGATAAAAAAGGGCCGGATGGTGAGATTATAACATTTAACCTCGATGACCTCAGGACTACAGAAGGCATTGCCTCCCTCATATCGCTTGCCATTGAAAAGGCGAGAATATTTGAAAAGGAAAAGGAGAAGGAGCAAGAGGCGCTGGAGGCAAAGAAGAGGCTGGATATCCTCTTTGAGAGCGTGCAGGGTGGAATTGTCACTCTTGACAGAAATTACACGCTGCTGTCCATCAACCGTTTTGTGGAAGACTTTCTTCATATGCAGGCTGAGGATGTGGTGGGCAGAAGTGCCCTTGAGATATTTCATGAAAAAGGGGGAATATGTCCTCATTGTGCAGCAAAACTTACCTTTGAGACAGGCGATATAAATATTATTACCCAATCCAAGGGGGCAAATTATGCTGAGCTGAGTTCCTATCCCATAAAGGATGAAGAGGGCAATGTGGTTGAGGCTGTTGTCCTGATCCAGGATATTACCGACAGGGTCCTGTACCAGGAGGAGATACTTGCCTTATACAAGGAAGTAGCACAGACAAAAGAGTATCTGGAGAGCCTGATAGATAATTCGGCTGATGCCATTGTGACTACAGACCTTAAGGGGGTTGTTACTTCCTGGAACAGGGGAGCAGAAAGGATATACGGCTTTACGGAGGAGGAAGCGATCGGCTCTTTTTTGCCCTTTATCCCTGATTTCCTCCTGGAGACAGAGATGCAGTATATCGAGAGAATCAAGCAGGGTGAAACAATAAAAAATATAGAGACACTGCGTAAGAAGAGGGACGGTACCATGATCGAGGTAAGCCTTACGCTTTCTCCAATCAAGGATGCCTCCGGAGGAGTTATAGGCATAAGTGGTATCTCCAGGGATATATCTGAAAAGAAAAAGGTTGAAAAAGAACTTATCAGGAGAAATCAGGAACTCTCAAGGCTCTTCTTTATAAGTTCAGCCATGAGGGGGACACTTGAGCTGGAGAGGCTTCTAAGGATGGTCCTGACTGCAGTAACGATGAGTGACGGTCTCGGCTTCAACAGGGCCATCCTCTTTTTACTGGACGAAGATAAATCAGTGCTCAGGGGGACAATGGGTGTTGGTCCTGCAACTCCTGAAGAGGCCTGGCAGATATGGGAGCGGCTTTCAATTGAGAAAAAGAGCCTGCCGGAAATCCTGAGCGATATTGAGGAAGGCCCTTTGAGGAAGGACTCTTTCCTTGACAGATTGAGTACGGGGATTGAGGTTAACATCAACGATGATACGGCACTTTCACGAGCTGTCAGAGAGAGGAGGAGTTTTAATATCCATGATGTAAAGAATGATGACCTTGCTGATCCTGCCGTTATTCAACTGCTTGGCACAGAGGCTTATGCAGTTGTTCCGCTCATTGCAAGGAATAAGGTCATTGGTGTCTTGTGGGTGGATAATTACTTTAACCGTAAACCAATCACTGATGAAGACATGAGATTCCTTTCCGGGTTTTCAGACCAGATTGCATCTGCCATAGAGAGCGCAAGGCTCTTTGAGAAAGTAAAATTGGCAGAGTCTGAGCTTGAGAACATCTTTGAATCCATATCCGACCTGCTTTATATAACTACAGAGGATTATACGATAAGGAACATTAACAAGGCGGTTGTTGAGAAGATAGGGAGGAAGAAGGAGGAGATAGTCGGGCGCAAGTGTTACGAGATATTCCATGGCATGGACGAACCGTATGATAAATGTCCCCATCACAAGACAGTGAAGACACATAAGGCCTATATTGAGGAACTCGAAGACACTTACAGGGGCGGTACCTTCCTGACGTCCACGTCGCCGCTTTTCGACTCCTCTGGCAATTTTATGGGAACCGTTCATATTGTCAGGGATATCAGTGAACTGAAAAAGTTGAGGGAGAAACTCGCAATGGCCGAAAAGATGGCCGCCCTTGGTGAGGTTGCTGCAAAGGTTGCCCATGAGATAAGAAACCCACTTGTCTCCATTGGCGGTTTCTCAAGGAGACTTGAAAGGAGGCTTGACGGAAAGTTGCTGGAGTATGCCTCTGTAATTACCAGGGAAGTGGACAGACTTGAGGAGATACTCAAGGAGATTTTGAGTTTTGTCAGGGAAGTGAGGATATCCAAGGAAAACCTTGAAGGTGTCGAAATAATCAAGGATATAATTTCCCTCTTCTCACAGGAGATAAATAAACGGGGGATCATTCTTGAAACGGATTTTAAGGATTCTCTCTCTCTTGAGGTTGATCCAAACAGGATGAAAGAGGCCCTGATAAATATAATAAATAATGCAATACAGATTATGGGTGAGGGAGACCACCTGATCATAAGGACATACAGAGAGCAGGATTACGGAGTGATTGAGGTAAGCGATACAGGGCCCGGCATCAACGGGAAGGACCTTCCTTATATCTTCGATCCCTTCTTTACCACGAAGATTGATGGAACAGGGCTTGGGCTTGCCATTGCACACCGTATAATTGAGGAGCATCAGGGGAAAATAGATGTCTATAGTACTATAGGCCAGGGAACGACATTCAAGATATATTTACCATATAAAAACTAATACAGGGGGTGTAAAGATGAAGATACTTATTGTAGACGATGACCCTTCAATCAGGATGCTTTACAAGGAAGAGCTCGAGGATGAAGGCTATGATGTGGTTACCGCGAGTTCCGGAGAGGAGGCATTGAGACTTTTTGAGGAAGAGAACCCTGACCTCGTTACTCTGGATATATTGATGCCGGATATGGATGGTATTCAGGTTTTGAGGAAGATGAAGGAAAAAAAGCCTCGCTTGCCCATAATCATGTCAACAGCCTATGATTACCGTGATGACTTTGCCGTGTGGGCGTCGGAGGCGTATGTAGTGAAATCATCCGATACCACCGAGCTTAAAGAGACAATCAAAAAGCTCCTCAAGAAGTAATCATGAGACTTGAGGCACTTATTCCCCTTTACGGTGGATACACACTCAGCCGTGATGATGGTGTAATCTTTATCAGGGGTGCCCTTCCTGGTGAGATTGTAGAGGCTGATGTCGTGGAGAAGAAGAAGGATTATTCAGTTGCCTCTGTCAAGGAAGTGATCGAGTCCTCTCCTGACAGGATTGTGCCTGCCTGTCCTGTCTTCGGGATCTGCGGAGGCTGCCATTATCAGTATATAGCCGGTCACAGGCAGGTGAGCATGAAGGAGGAGGTTGTACTTGACTGCATTGAAAGGATAGGCAAAACAGCGCTGTCCCTTGACTCGTCCCTGATATCATCGCCATGGCATTACAGAAAGAGGGCTCAGTTCAAGGTTTCTGCAGATGGAAGGATCGGTTTTTACAGAACACTGTCACATGATGTTGTGGAATTTGAGAAGTGCCTTCTTTTGAGTCCCGAGATAAATACCTTTCTTGAAAAGATCAAGTCTGTCGGGGTGCCTTCCGGGGTAAAAGAGATTCATGTGCAGTCCGGTGATATACTCCTGGCCGCGGTAAAAGGTGACAGGGTTGACACCGGGATTGCGGCGGAAAGACTCAGGGATGCAGGTGTTTCCGGTATATCTTTTGAGAACGGAACCGTTGATGGCGTCGAACAGATATGTCTTGACCTTAACGGTTACCATTATATGGTCTCGCCAAAGTCTTTTTTCCAGGTCAACTGGGAGCTCAATAATAAGCTGTTATCGGTTATTTCATCCTTTGTTAGCAGTATAAGGCCTGAGAAGGTGGTCGATCTTTACTGTGGCGCAGGGAACTTTTCCATCCCCCTTTCTCCCTTTGCAGGTGAGATAGTGGGTGTGGAGGAAAATCCCTTCTCCTGCAGGGATGGAAGAGAAAATATAGAGTTGAACAGGATCGGAAATATCAGGCTTGTAAACAAGAGGGTTGAAGACTTTGATATAGGGAAAGGGACTGACATGATTATCCTTGACCCGCCACGTGCAGGGCTGACGAAGAGGGTTCTCAGGGGGATTACAGAAGCCTCTCCTTCATGGCTGGTGTACGTGTCCTGTAACCCTTCAACCTTTGCAAGGGACATCGAACGTCTGAAGGAGCATTATGTTCCGGATTCCGTGAGGGTGATTGATATGTTTCCCCAGACCTATCACATTGAGGTGCTCGGGATCCTTAAGAAGACCAGTTGATTTTTAAGCGATAACGGCTGAAGGTGTGTTGTAAAGGAGATGGGCGCGGTTGAACGGATAGCCCTGTTTAGGGTAAAGTACAATTGTTTATGTCTTTAATATGCGATACAGGACCACAGGGAAGACATGAGATAGTAATCAGCGAGAGCCTTTCAACAAAAGAGGCCCACAAGGCATTATTCTGTTTTGATGATGCGGCCTATCAGATTGCCGGGGAAGGACTTTTCAGAGTGTTACAGCAATCTGCAAGTGAGGGGGTCCTGAAAATACATGTCTCGGGTGGCTGGCAATGGATGCTCTGCCTTGCCCTCTGGAAAGAAGGAATGCCGGCAAGGGGAGAGGTCTTTTTCCTCCTGAAAACACTCGGCCTGAGTGATGACGACCTGAAGCCCTTCACCTCCTCGGATTGTAACGATATTTTCCATTATCTCTATTACGGCCGGCGTTTTGATGTGCTCAGGAGGCTCTGTAACAAGGCAAAAAGGGTCTCCGAGACACGAATTATTCATACCGGATGTATCAGGATCAATTGTCATCTCGTTGCAGGGGAGACCGGGCAGATTGTGGCGAGCAGTCTCTGAAGGTGCTGAAGACCCTCGTGAAGGGTTAAAGACAGAGTTTAGTCCGCAGATTACACAGATTAACGCAGATTTCCGTTAAGAAAAGAGAAAAATTAAATGAAGAGATATATTCTTGCAATAACCGGGGCAACCGGTCCTGTCATGGGGCTGAGAATACTTGAGAGGCTGGTTGAGGACTCCGAGGTTCATCTCATAATATCAGAGATAGCCATCTCGATAATAATTGAAGAGGTAGGTCTTGATCTTTCAGAAAAGCCGGAAGAGAGGCTGAAGACCTGGCTTAAGGAGAAAAGGCCAGCCGGCGATGCACTATCTTCCTTTGATGGGCTTTTTGTCCATAACGGGAAGAATCTATGGGCTCCTGTCTCAAGTGGTTCCTTTCAGATCGATGCGATGTTCATAGTCCCCTGTACCATGAAGACCCTTTCGGCAATAGCAAACGGATATGCCGGCAGCCTAATAGAGAGGGCTGCTGATGTTGCAATAAAAGAGGGCCGGCCCCTTATTCTTTCGCCACGGGAGACTCCGCTCAGTGCCATCCACCTTGAAAACATGCTGAAGCTTGCAAGGCTTGGCGTGAGGATAGTGCCTCCTGTTGCAGGTTTTTACAGCAAGCCGGAAAGTATTGACGATATGATTGATTTCATGGCAGGAAAGGTACTTGACCAGATGCGTATTGACCATGACCTGTATAGGAGGTGGCAGCAGTAAGTCAAGCCTGTAGAATCCGGCTTGGTAGCAGGGTTCAGGCCCTGTTGCAGGGCCTCAGCGCAATCCTCTCCCACATATCTTCAGTGAGTTCATCAATATACTCACTGATGGTAAAGGTATTGCTGCACTCCGTGCAGCAGAGCTTTGCCGTCCGTCAGCCAATATAAAGCTTCAGCTCAGCACTACAGTTTCTGCAAACAGGTTTCTTCTCTTCCAAATCTCCAAATCTCCAGTTTTCAAAAGTCTCTAAATCTCCAGGTCTCTTAATTTCCAAATCTCCAACACTCTCCAACTTCTTAACCCTCCAACCCCCAACTTTATTGTCAGAACCCATACTCCTTCCATCTCTCATCCACAAGTTTTCTTATCTCCGGAGCCATTACAACATCATCCGGCCACTCACGGGTAAAGCCCTCGGTTGCCCATTTTTTTGTGGCATCTATCCCCATCTTACCTCCGTAGGCAGGTATCCGTGAGGCATGCTCAAGCACATCCAGGGGGCCCTCAAGTATCACGGCATCCCTCGATGGGTCAACATTGTTGCCTAACCTCCATACGACTTCTCCGGGGTCCTGGACATTGACCCAGCTGTCAACTATCAGTATCATCTTCGTGAAACTCATCTGCCCCATTCCCCACAGTGCATACATTACCTTGCGTGCATGTCCGGGGTAGCGTTTGTCAATGGATATGATCGCAATATTGTGAAATACACCCTCTACAGGGAGGTTCATATCAATGACCTCGGGAAGCTGTTTCTTCAGGAGGGGCAGAAATATCCTTTCCGTGGCCTTTGCCATGTAGCAGTCTTCCATTGGTGGCTTGCCGACGATTGTTGCAGGGTAGATTGCATCCCTGCGGTGGGTTATGCAGGTGATGTGAAAGACCGGAAACTCATCCTGTAATGAGTAGTACCCTGTATGGTCACCGAATGGACCCTCAACCCTCCTCTCCTTTGGTGTACAGTAGCCCTCAAGTACTATCTCTGCATTTGCAGGGACCTCGAGGTCTACAGTCTCGCATTTAACAAGCTCGACCGGCGATTTTCTCAAAAAACCGGCAAGGAGCATCTCGTCTATCCCCTCAGGGAGAGGGGCTGTTGAAGAATACATGACTGCAGGGTCAGCCCCTATAGCGACAGCCACCTCCAGTCTTTTCCCCAGTTTTTCCGCCTTACGGTAATGCCTTGCCCCGTCTTTATGCATATGCCAGTGCATTCCCGTTGTTCTTGAATCATAGACCTGCATACGGTACATCCCGCAGTTGCGCTCACCTGTTTCCGGGTCTTTTGTGAAGACCATGGGGAGGGTTATAAACCTTCCCCCATCCTCAGGCCATGTCTTAAGTACCGGGAAGATGTCAAGAGAGGGGTTTTCCCGTACAATCACCTCCTTGCACGCACCGTTCTTTACATATTTGGGGAGAAATTCACTCAACTGCTTGAGTTTCGGCAGGGCCTTGAGCTTCTGCATGAAATTCGTAGGAATCTCCGGTTCCAGAAATTCGATAATCTCCCTGCCGATATCGTCAAGGTTTTCAACCTCAAGGGCAAGGTTCATCCGTTCGTATGAGCCGAAGAGGTTTACAATGCATGGAAATTTTGCTCCCCTTGGATTTTCAAAGAGGAGGGCTGGTCCGCCTGCCTTTACCACACGGTCGTTAATCTCTGCAATCTCATAGACAGGGTCAACCTCAGCAGTTATCCTCTTCAGTAATCCTTTTTTTTCAAGAAGGGTTACAAACTCCCTCAGGTCTTTATATGCCATGTTTTCCTCCTGTTAAGCCGTCTGCATGAACTCGATAGAGTCTTCTTTTCACGGTTATATTATATATTTACCTGTCTGTTTTTATAAAGAATTTAACGGTCTAAAGTTCCGGATACTAATAGTTTTGAAAAAGTTTGCCTTTTAGTATAGAATTTCTTTATACTTTTGCGTGAAACAGAGAAAGGGTTGTAGCTTATACGTCTGGACTCGAATATGAAAGGTGGTGGTAGAGTATGTGAATCTGTATGGCTGCAAATGAGTATTTTGTTTGGAGATGTCTTGATAACGCGGGATTACAAAAAAACTGAAAAACACTATGGAGGTGCTTTGGGATGAGGAACACTTTGAAGGTATTAATGACGGTAGTGGCACTATTAGCTTTACTATCACCTGCCTATGCGCTTAGCCCGGCGGCAGTAAAAGAGCTTGATGCCGTGTTGAGCCAGGGACCAGCCAAAAAACATTTCCAGGTTAATGCAAACCAGCTATACAAATGGATTAAGGCAAAGAAGAAGGATTTTCTGCCTGTGGATGTAAGAATGCCTAAAGCATACAAGGCTGGACATGTTCCAGGGGCAATCAATATTCCTTACAATGAGATACTCAAGCCTGCAAACCTCAAGAAGCTTCCTAAAGACAAGATACTCGTCCTGTATTGTTACACGGGGCAGACTCAGAATCTCCCGATAGTTGCCTTGCGTGCACTTGGATATGATGCACGTGTGCTGTCATTCGGCTATACATCATGGGGGAAAGGTTTCTGGGGTGGTAACATGATGAAGAGGGCTATTGGTAATGCTGCCAAAATGAAGTTCCCGGTAGAAAAGTAATTTTATTAATCTTTGTGCAGGGAGGGGAGGGTATATCCTCTCCCTGTTCAAAATAGTCCCTGCCTCTACACAATCCTGATTATGCATTTATAAAAGGTAAAAAGATGGATACGGAACAATCTGACATCAAGACAGCGCCTTATTTTCTTATAATTTCATTTTTCACGCTGGCCACGCCTGTCATTCTTTATTCGCTTCGCTTTCTTGACGATAACAGGCTTACCAGATGGCAGTGGGTTTTTGCCGATATCAATGCATTTAGAGTTTTTCTTCTCCTGATTCCCGTTCTTATAATTGCCTATGGCCTGTCAAGGGTCTCTTTTTTTGATTACAACCCTCTCTTCCTTTTTGTCTCTTCCTTTGTGATTGCAGCGGTTTTCTGGAGTGAGCCCGAGGTGATTGTGGATACATCGAGATATTTTACACAGGCCAAGCACCTGGAACTGTATGGTTTTAAATATTTCTTTAATGAATGGGGAGGCAGTATTCTGGCCTGGACTGATTTACCCCTGATACCATTCCTTTACGGAATTATTCTTAAGGTATTCGGGGAACAGAGGGTTTATATCCAGGCATTCACAACACTTCTCTTTTCACTGTCGGTTGTGCTCACATACCTGATCGGCAGGACACTCTGGGACGAAGATACGGGGTTTTATGCAGGACTGCTCATGTTAGGGGTTCCGTATCTCTTTGTCCAGATACCATTTATGATGGTTGATGTGCCGACAATGTTCTTCCTGACCCTCTCAATCTTTACTTTTCTCATGGCAATGGAGTACGGGGGGACAGGTTGGATAATATCATCGGCAGTTGCCATATTCCTTGTCTTCTTTTGCAAGTATTCGACCTGGCCGATGCTTTCGGTCCTCTGTATCATACTGCTGGTATACCTGAGAAAAGACTGGAGGGGGCCACTTCTCAGGAGCTCTGTAATTGCCCTGCTTGCAGGATTATTCATCAGTGTGGTTATTCTACTGAAGTTTGACTTCTTTTTAGGACAGATTAAATTCCTCTTCAGCTACCAGATGCCGGGACTGAGGCGGTGGGGAGAGACATTTGCTTCAACTTTTCTCTTTCAGATACACCCCTTTATTACTGCGGCAGCATTATATTCCCTCTATGTTGCATTCAGGAAAAGAGACCTTAATTATATGATCATAAGCTACCTGATCTTTCTTGTTTTTTTATTTCAGATAAGGAGGATACGGTATGTCATCCCGCTGTTGCCGATGCTGACATTGATGGCTTCTTACGGATTGAGAAATATCAGGGCCAGAGAGGTCAGAAAGTTTGTAGTTTTCTGTATTATAGGCTCTGCGCTTGTACTGGCTATATCTGTATATCTTCCTTTCCTGCAGAAATACAGTACAATAAACCTGAAGGAGGCGGGTAAGTATCTGAATTCGCTTGAAATCATGGATGTTGAAGTCTTTACCCTGCCACAGAAGAGGTCTTTTGTTAACCCCGCGGTTGCCGTACCCATCCTGGATCTTTTTACGGACAGGAAGATTTTATATAATTATGAGGTAAACAGGAAGTTTGGACGTCCCATACCGGCAAAAAGACTCGAAAAATCATCCCTGAGATTTACCTGGCTGTACAAGAATCCAGTGTATTACAGAAACGGCCTGAAAAAGGGCCGGACCGGTGCAGTAGTTGTGATATCACAGAAGGTGGGACAGCCCCTTCCAGGCTATGTCAAGAGGAGGGTTAGGGGGTACCGTCTCTCCAGAGTCTTCAGCACGGCTACAGGGGTATTCAGATACAGGACAATAGTAAGAGTCTATGAACGCAACAGGGGCGCCAGGCAGCTTTAATCATATCTTCACGTACTCTTTCAGCAGAGTGGGATACATTGCGGGATTAAAGAGAATGTTTATCATGAAATAACACTCATGCGTACAGAAGCAGCCCTCTTCCCTTATGGAACGTACAACCTTCCGTGCGCGGGTGCTTTTCAACATCTCCTTAATATCATATCCGTCTTTTCTCACATTTCCGAGTTTCATCTTCGGGGTAAATGACTCGCAGGGATAAACGTCTCCGTCTTCTGTGATGACTATGTTCAGCTTGCCTGCATAGCAGGGTATTATCTGTTTGTTTTTTACCTGTGTTTCATAGATAAGTCTTCGCTGCACGATATCCTGGGCTGCCTTGAGCTTTGCCCCCTTGAACCGATAGGTAGGCGCCTTTTTGTTTCTCATGTCGGATGCCATCCGTTCAATTAGCCTGTTGTACTTATCTGTGTCAACCTCTTTTAATTCACCGTCTGAAACATCTCCTCTTATCAGGGAGACAGTATGAGTCTTGATCTTGTCCAGGCCTCCTACGATTTGCAGGATTTCATCCATATAGTCCTGGTTTATGGAACAGAATACAGAGTTTATTCCGAGCTCGAAGTTTGGATATTTGTCAATGAGCTCTCCGAGAGCCCTGTAGGTAGCCATCATCTTTCTGAAACTACCCTTGACCCCCCGGATTGCGTCATGTACCTCTTCAGGTCCGTCCAGGGAGAGCTTTATGGTGACAACACTGTTTTTGCAGAGTTTAAGTATCTTCTCTGCCTGGTTCCTTATGACATCAGTCAGTAAGCCGTTGGTTGGCAGGAGGATTATAGCGGGTTTGTTCTGTTCATAAAAGACCTTGACTATCTCGTAGAGATCTTTCCTCAGAAATAACTCTCCGCCGGACAAGGCCAGCCAGAGCAGATTTCCCATTGACGAGGATACCTTTTCTATCTCCTCGAGTGTCAGTTCAGCAGCCTCTGCGCTTGCGTAGTTGTCTGCAGAGAGGTAGAAGCAGAATGGGCACCTTGCATTGCAGCGTTTGGTCAGAAACAGGGTGAAGTGGATGGGATTGTGTTTCCAGAATATCGAACCAACATGTCTGAACGGTGAGTAGGACATCTTAGAATCCTTTCTTTTTTGAGAGGTAATGTTTTATTAGTCCTGCTATTCCTCCTGTGCCTACTGCCAGTGGGTACAGTAACGTGTAATATAATGTGGCAAGAAAAGCAAAAAGGAGGCCCTTTGTTCTGTAGTAGGCCCGAATGAGACTTCTGTTTGCAAAGATGTTGGTTGCAAATATCAGGGGGATAGGGTAGAGCAACAGGCTGTTCTGTGTGAATATCCAGAGTAGCAGGAACACGATGTTGAGGAAGAATGACAGCACATTTACCTTCAGTTCAACAGAGGCCGTGCCTGAATCAACGAGAAGGTCCTTATTGTTAATAGAGTAGATGGTCCAGAATTTGGACTTTTTGAAGGCATTTTTCATGGATCTCGAAAGAGAGTAATTAAAAATATGTTGCACCAGCAGGTCCGGATTCATGATCAGTTTGTATCCTTCCCTCCGTATCCTGTGACTGTACTCCACGTCTTCGATTATGGGCATGAAGACTTCCGGAAAGCCCCCGCTCTTTCTGAATGTTTCGGCATCAATGGCCATTGCGTGAGTTGCTATATAATCAGGATTTTCCAGGTTCTTTGTCTCTGAGTAATTAATGAAGACAGACTGAAAGATACTGAAGAACCTGTTGTCAAAGGACATTGGTGTATATGTGCCTCCGACAACCACGTCAGGACCGTTTTCAGCGTATGCAGCACTTGCGATTGCGAGGGCATCCTCTTTCACGATACAATCCGAATCAATGAAGAAGAGGAGCTTGCCGTTACTGTTCTGTGCGCCGGCATTCCTTGCCTTTGAAGCCCCGGAGCGCTCCTTTAAGGCAACAAGTTTGCATGGGAACCTTTTAATTATCTCTATGGAGTTGTCGGCAGAGCAGTCATCCACCACAATGACCTCGAAGTTATCGTATCTGGATGAAAAAGCAGCTTCGAGGCATTTTCCAATAGTTGATTCCCCATTATAATTGGGTATGATTATAGAGATGAACTCTGACACTGATTTATTATAACCTATGTCAAGAGATTTTGGGTAGTATCTCTCTGAATATACAATAATTTCAGGTTAAGGGAGGAGTTGTCAAAAAACTGTCCAATTCAGAACAGACTTGAGGAAATGGTGTCCCTTTTTGGACAACGTTAAGTGCCGAAAAGTGCCGAAACTGCTGATAAACTCACAAAATAATGAGCAGGTCGTTGATGGTATGAATTTTGCTTTACTTGAGGGAGAAGACAAAGAAGACAAAATGTTGTAAGATGATTAAAGCGGGTGGTTTCCCCAATGCATTTTCGGTGAAAGGAGGTGATCTGTTCAGGAGTAGTTTTCTGTATTGAGGAGCCAATCCAGACTTGTTTGGCTTTATCAACATCCAAAGGAGGAGAATATGAATTTGGTGAAGAAGACGTTGTTGTTAGCAGTGCTGATGGTGTTTGCTTTTAGTTCGGTTGTTTTTGCCTTAAACCAGGAGGTATATCCGATCAAGGGAAAACACAAGGGTGGTGACGTGACTCCCAAAGAGGCCTACAAGATGCTCAGGAAGGATCCAAAGAATACCTTTATTGTGGATGTCAGAACCCGCACCGAATATCAGGATATAGGTCATCCAATCGGGGCGTACAACATACCCTGGAAATTCTACACAACAAAGGTGGGAAAGAAAGGTTATAAAAAGGTTCTGAACAAAAATTTCTGCAATGACCTCAAGGCAAGGTTCAACCCGGAGACCGACACCCTGCTGATGATGTGCCGAAGTGCTGCAAGGACTATTGCTTCAACTACTGCTGCAGTTGATTGCGGGTTTAAGGCAGACAAGGTATTTAACCTGCTTGGTGGTTTTGAGGGTGATAAGGTAAAGGATAAGAATAGCCCTTTCTATGGGCAGCGCATGATCGGAGGATGGCGTCTTGAGGGTTTACCGTGGACATATAAAATGGATAAGAATCTGATTTATCAACCTGATCTCAAAAAATAGGATAAACGCGGCCAGGATAAAGAGGCCTGGGCCTGTAGAAGGGACTCAGGCCTCTTTATCACTTCAGTTTTAAGCTTGTATTTTCGTCAGGATATCCAGTAGTTCTGAAAGCCTTTCCCTGATTAGAAAATCAGCCCTCTTTAATGCCTCCAAAGGCCTGTAGCCGTAACCCGCCCCAATAGTAATGACGCCTGCATTTCTGCCTGCCTCAATATCAAGATTGCTGTCGCCGACCATGAGTGCCTGATCAGGGGTGAGGCCTTCCCGACTGAGGACTGTGAGTACTGGCAGGGGCGAGGGTTTTTTCTCGGGTGTACTGTCACTGCCGAGGATGTGATTAAAGTAAGAGGCCATCCCGAGTTCTTCAAGGAGTCTCCGTGAAAGCGCCTCCCTCTTATTGGAGATTACCGCTTTTTTGTATGCACTGAGGTTGTCAAGGGTCTCTCTTACCCCTGGATAAGGTCTTGTATACTCTGTCAGATGGTCTGAGTAAAACTCAAGGAATCTTTTCAGTACATCATCCGTTATCCCGATCTTTTCAGTCCCTATGACCTTTTCTATAAGCCTTGTTATCCCCTCACCAACCAGTTTTACGGTCTCTTTCACTGTCATGGCTTTAAATCCGTAGGGTTTCAGGGCGTAATTGAGGGCATTGGTGATATCCTTTGAGGAATCCACAAGGGTGCCGTCAAGGTCGAATATTATGAGTCGTATCTTTTCCATTTCAGATATTTATTATCCGGGTTAGCACATTTCCAGGGATTGTATTATAATCTACTTATCGGGATTTAATCACGGGATATGCTTGAAAGGATAATCAGCGAGAGGATTAAGCAGGAAGGCCCCATAACCTTCGAGACATTTATGGATATGGCCCTTTATCTGCCGGGTCACGGATATTATATGTCCGGGGAATCCGTCATAGGCCCTGATGGTGATTTTTTCACATCTCCACATCTCCACCCGGTTTTCGGATGGCTCCTGGCGATTCAGATAGATGAGATGAGGAGGCTTTTGGGAGAGCCCGGAGAGTTCACCATCCTTGAGATCGGTGCAGGCAGGGGATTTCTGGCAGAGGGGATTATCTCATACATCAGGAGAGAGTTCAACTGGGGAGATGGATGGCAATACATAATCGCTGAAAGGAATCTTCAGGTACGGCAGGGACAGGAAAAAATGCTCTCGGAGTATAAAGGGATAGTTCAGTGGGTCTCCTCTCTTGCCGATGTGGAAAGGTTCTGCGGCTGTGTTGTCTCAAATGAGCTGCTTGATGCTTTTCCCGTACATGTAGTTCAGATGAATGATGCCTTTTCCGAGGTATATGTGGATGTGGCGGAAAATGGATTTAAAGAGACTGTAGGTGAGTTAAGCACTCCTGATCTGGCAGAATATATCAGTAGATACAGAGTGCCGGAGATACCCGGTTACAGGACAGAGGTGAACCTCAGGCTGAGGGATTTTCTCAAAGAGATAAACAATCTCCTCTCCGAAGGTTTTGTTATCACTGTAGACTACGGCTATCCTTCATGGGAATACCATGCAGAGGAGAGGAGCCGGGGGACACTGCTCTGTTATCACAGACATACCTGTAACGAAGACCCGTATGGATACGTGGGGAAACAGGATATTACCGCACATGTTAACTTTTCCTCCCTCAGGGACTGTGGAGAGGAGGTGGGGATGCGGGCAACAGGATATTGTCCCCAGGGTACGTTTCTCGTCTCGCTCGGTATTGACAGGGTTATTTCAGGGATGCTGAGTGCTGATCCCGGGTTTCAGAGCGAGATACCGAAGATTAAAGGTCTTCTGCTTGGGATGGGGGATACACATAAGGTGATGGTTCAGTATAAGGGTAAAAGGGAGTCAAGTGGGTTGAGGGGATTTGAACTCAGAAACAGGCTTAATCTTTTATGAGCCGGTATTTGGCAGGACAGGAGCCGTGCCAGAGGGCTCTCATAAAAGGAGCTGATGGCTATATCTCTTTAGGTACCTGTTTAAGTCCCGGTTCCTGCAGCCGGGCTGAAAAGGGAGGGTTTTGATGAATGGAACATTGCTTCACGGTTCATGGAAAATAACGAAAATAATGGGAATACCCATTCGGATCCATTTTTCGTGGCTTATTGTCTTTGGCCTGATAACGTGGTCGTTATCCACTTTTTATTTTCCTGAAGCAGCACCTGACCTTCCGGCAGTCTCTTACTGGATTAAAGGTACCATAGCCTCACTCCTTCTCTTTGCCTCTGTTGCATTCCATGAGCTTGCACACTCCTTTGTTGCCAGGAGATACAAAATATCAATTGTCAGTATAACGCTCTTTATATTTGGTGGTGTTGCACAGATGAAGGGAGAGCCTCCGACCCCCAGGGCAGAACTCAGGATGGCGATTGCAGGGCCGGTTTCGAGTCTCTTTCTGGCAGGTCTCTTCTTCCTGCTTTACGCTGCCTCGGCCAGTGCCGGGGTGAAGGCCCTTTTTTCATATCTTGCACAGCTTAACTTCATTCTTGGTGTCTTCAATCTGATACCGGGTTTTCCCATGGATGGAGGCAGGGTATTGAGGGCCGTTATATGGAAAAGGACTGGAGATTTTTTTTATGCCACAAGAAGAGCCGCCACTTTCGGACAGAGGATAGCGCTTTTCTTTGTCTTCTTTGGTCTGTTTTCGATCTTTATGGGTGTTCCTGGAAGCCTGTGGCTGATACTTATCGGCTGGTTCCTCTATACAGCAGCGCAGACAAGTTATCAACAGGCAAGCCTTCAGGAGACCCTTTCAGGTATCAAGGTGAGGGATGTAATGGTCACTGATATTGTGGCACTCAGTCCGGATGTTACAATAGATGAGGCGGTAAATCACTATTTTCTCAAGTATGGTTTTGGTGGATTTCCTGTATTTGAAAATGGAAATTTCCTCGGTTTTGTAACCCTTAAGGATATTAAAAAGGTTCCAAGGGAGCAGTGGGGAGATGTGAAGGTTTCCGACGTGCTGGTCTCCCATAGCAAGCGCTGGGAGGTCTCCCCTGAAACCGATGTCATAAAGGCCCTGGAGCTGATGTTGAATGAGGACAGGGGCAGGCTTGTGGTTACGGATGGAGGCAAGGTCACAGGCCTGATTACAAGGAACGGCATTGCACGGTACATGCAGATTATGGGAAGATGATAAATTTAATGATACCCGAATCCGGTGATATTAACCCGGCAAATAGAAGCAGAGTTTTTGAAAGGCACACACCCCTTAATCCCCTCTTGATAGAGGGGAGAGCAGAGGATATACAGATAAGGGGCGGAACGGGGATAGGGAAAGGCGAGCAAGCAGGTAAACAGCCGTGAGAAGGCAGGAAGCATGGACTCTCCCCTCTAAAAAGAGGGGGCAGGGGGTGTGTAAAGAGCGGGTTTTCATCTGGTTAACTGTTTGATATTGCTGATGAACATGTCTCTCTGAATCATTGCCGGG
>UOGH01000104.1_pt1 | contig 23881 bp, 20 predicted proteins | sample 1989771 | NCBI WGS metagenome assembly UOGH01 (sample SAMEA4712198, study PRJEB27164) | hydrothermal vent metagenome | biome: marine basaltic hydrothermal vent biome; feature: marine hydrothermal vent; material: mineral | place: Pacific Ocean | collected 2011-06-14/2011-07-23 | depth 1691 m | reverse complement strand
CGGGCTTTCCTGTTGAGCGTGCATACCCGTCGGCAGCATGTACTGCTCCCTGCTCATGCCGGGTCAGGATTACCTGAAAATCCTCGTTCTCATAGAGCAGGTCGAATATGTTCAGGACAACTCCGCCGGGATATCCAAAGATGTGTTTAACACCTTCCCTCTTCAGAGATTCTATTAATATTTCCGCACCTGACATCCTCATGTTCTCTTCAACTCCTTGAAAGACTGTTTTATAGTTTTGGTTCAGTTTTAAATTTTATCATATATCAACCTATTCTTTCCAGCCGTATTCACCCACCAAGGGTACAAATACGCAGGGAGTGTGATATTCCTCGGTTATTTTGCCTTTTTCTTTCCTGAGTTTTAGTAATTGCTGACTGAATCTTGCACCAACCGGGGCAACAAGGATGCCGTTGTCGGCAAGCTGTTCCCTGAGGGGCTCGGGTATCTGTGGAGTACCGGCAGTTATTATAATCCTGTCAAAAGGTGCCTTTTCAGGCAATCCTGCAGTCCCGTCACCTGTTATTATGTGTACGTTGTCATACCCTGAATTCCTGAGTCGCTCCCGGGCCCTGAGTGCCAGACGCTCCATACGCTCAATGGAATACACCTCTGCGGCAAGCTCGGCAAGTATGGCTGCCTGATATCCTGAACCTGTGCCGACCTCAAGCACACGCTCATTGCCCTTTAACTCAAGGAGTTCGGTCATTACCGCAACCATATAGGGCTGGGAGATGGTCTGACCATCCCCGATCGGAAGGGCCATGTCATCGTATGCCTTATACTGTAATGGCTCATCCACAAAGAGGTGACGCGGCACCTTAAGCATTGCTTTCAGTACGTGCTGGTCCCTGATCCCCCTGGGTATAAGCTGGGTCTCAACCAGCAGTCTTCTCAGCTCTTCGTAATCCATAACTACATCCTCTTAAGAACTGCCCTTGCTGCCATTATGCCTGATGCGGAGGCCTGAACAAGACCCCGGCTTACCCCTGCACCATCACCTATGGCAAAGAGGTTCTCTACCTCCGACTCTAACTCCGGAGTGAGCTTTATCTGCATTGAATAGAACTTGACCTCCACCCCATAGAGCAGTGTATGTCTTGAGTTGACTCCGGGGGCAATCCGGTCAAGTGCCTCTATCATCTCAAGTATATCGGTAAGGTACCTGTAGGGGAGAACAAAACTGAGGTCTCCGGGTGTGGTATCCTTGAGTGTGGGCTCCACAATGCCTGAGGATATCCGCTCAGGAGTTGAGCGCCTGCCCCGTCTGAGGTCTCCGAGCCTCTGTACAATAACCCCCTGCCCCAGAAAATTGGCAAGGCGTGCAATGTATCTGCCGTAAGATATGGGTTCTTTAAAAGGCTCTGTAAAATAGGTGCTCACGAGCAGGGCAAAGTTCGTATTACCTGTCTTGTGGCGTGCATAGCTGTGGCCATTCACCGTCCAGACGCCTTTTAGGTATTCCTTGACGACCTCTCCGTAGGGATTGACACAGAAGGTCCTGACCCTGTCATCAAATGCCTTTGAATAATAAATAAGCTTTGGTTCATAGGTAACAGAGGTGAGCGGTTCCATGACAGAGGCAGGCACCTCAACACGCACCCCCACATCCACAGGGTTGTTCAGAAGTGTCAGTTTCAGTCTTTTGGCCTCCCTCTCAAGCCATCTCGATCCCTCACGGCCCGGCGCTGACAGGATAAACCGCCCCTTGTACTCTTCACCGGTAATTACTTTTACTCCTGTGGCTTTATTCCCGTCAACAATAATCTTCGTTACTTTCGTGTTAAATACCACGTCAATCTTCTCATTAATATATAACCGCATCCGCTCCAGGACTTCCTTGCACCGTTCAGTGCCGATATGTCTTATCCTTGTGGGAACGAACAGAAGGTCGTTTTTTGATGCAAGGTTTTTTATCCTCTCCATCTCCTCCGGTGACTCACCGAATACCTTTTCAGGGGCACCGTATTGCCTGTACACATCGTCCACATACTTGATAAGACCCTCGAGGGTCTCTTTGTCCATATACCTGGCAAGGTGACCTCCCACCTCGGAGGAGAGGCTTAATTTGCCGTCACTGAAAGCCCCTGCCCCGCCCCAACCACTCAGCAAATCGCATACGGCACAGGATGCACAGGAGCTCTTTCCCTGCATCATCGGACACTTTCTCCGGTCAATATCCCTGCCCTTTTCAATCAGCAGTATCTTCGTTTGAGGAGCGTCTTTCAGCAGTTCAAGCACTGCAAAGATGCCGGCAGGACCGGCACCGATAACTATAACGTCATAAAGCTTTTTCGTATCAGGCAAGGTCCCTCCAGTTCTCTCTCAGATAGGTCAGTGCCTCGTAATTGGTGAGGTCAAGATGTATCGGAGTTATCGAGATATATCCATTTGTAACAGCATTAAAATCCGTATCATTACCTTCTTCCCATGAAGGGATTCCCCCGCCTATCCAGAAATGTTTTCTCCCCCAGGGGTCAAGGGTCTCGTGGATTGCATTATCATATACCCTTTTACCCTGCCTGGTGAATTTGATACCCTTCACCTCGTCTTCCGGGATATCCGGTACATTCACATTAAGGATTGTGTCCGGCGGAAGCCCCCCATGAAGGACAAATCTGACGAGCCTCCTGGAGAAATTTGCAGCAGCCTCAAAACAGATGGGCTTCCCTTCAGTAAAGACTGTGGAGACCGCCACGGAAGGAATACCGAATATCGTACCCTCTATTGCAGCAGAGACCGTCCCCGAGTAGGTAATGTCGTCACCAAGATTTGCACCGCGATTTATGCCTGATATCACCATTACGGGTTTCTCTGGAAGCACCTTCTCAACTGCTACTACAACACAGTCGGTAGGTGTTCCGTTTACGGTATAAATCTTCTCTCTTACCTCTTCAACCCTGAGGGGCCTGTGCATGGTGAGGGCATGACTGACAGCACTCTTTTCCCTGTCAGGCGCTACAATATAGGGCTCTGCAATATCCCCCATGGCCCTGTGCAGGGCCATGAGCCCCTCTGAATGTATTCCGTCATCGTTGGTAACAAGAATAATCGGCATAATTAACTCCAGCTATCTCCAGAAAGAGAGGTCCCTTCCCACAAACTCTTCAAGCCTGCGCTTGTCGTCTTTTATATATTCGTTAATACGGCTGCGAACCTCTTTGGGCATCTCGTCCTTTTTCTCTCTCTTTGTATTAAACTTCTTTATCCACTCACTGACACCGATATTATTGAGAAGCGACTTGAACTTAAGAAGCCTCAGCCTCCGGAGCAGGTCGCCTGTGCCGGTTATGATATTTTCCACTATCATATTCCTTGGCTTTCTGTATTGATTGTATTTTTCATATATACTCTCCGGATAACGCTCCTCAACTCCCAGAAACCCGTATACCTGTTTAAGATATGCCTTCGGGTCCTCCTTGAGGTCCTCAAAAAAGAGGACGAGGATGTTTTCCCGGTCAAAGAATTCCAGATACCTCGACAAATGCCTCCAGTAGAGGATATTGTCCAGAAACTCTTTCTCCTCTTCTATGGCAATACCGATATCCTTGTCTGTATAACTCCTGGCCAGCCACAATTTATACAATGAATATACCTGCTCCGGAGGATTACGGAGAGACACAATCAGTTTCACATCAGGGAAGTGCCTGTAGATGCGTGCGGCTGCCTGTGGTGAACTCAGATATGTTGGTGATATGTCTCCGGCACACTTCTGTCCATGGCGGCCTTCAAAGAACTTTTCATACCATCCGACCCCCTTGTCGTAATGATGACTGAAAAACATCAGCTCCTTCTCATCAGGAAGAAAGATATCCGGATGTTCCTTAAGTACCCTGTAGAGCCAGGTAGTCCCGGCACGATAGGTCCCGATACATAGAAAGTTTGGTCCCATAAAAAGTTTAATTTATTATACCCGATGGCCAGGTTATGTGTATACAGGAATGGAAATCTCCGGGGGGGGTAACTGCGGGAAAAGGGTTTTAAGTCTTTTGTTTGAGACACTCTTTTTTAACATGAATTATTCTCTGAATAACCGTAAGGTGAGTAAGGGTAAAGAGCAGCCAGAGAATCGGCAGGAAATAGCCTGTAAAGCAGGCCACGGCAATAAGGATTATACGCTCGGGTCTCTCCATTATACCGGTATGGCAATTCCTGCCGAGCGCCCCTGCCCTTGCCCTTGCATAACTGATCAGAAAGGCACCAACGAGGGCTCCTATACTGAGGAAAACCCCTGTTTCCTCTCCCTGAAGCACCATGTACCAGGCAATGGCAAGAAAGAGGAAGGCATCCGAGTAACGGTCGAGTACGGAATCGAGAAAGGCACCAAAGTCCGTAACCTTTCCGTTCGTCCTTGCAACTACACCATCCAGCAGATCAAAGGCTCCGCCAAGGAGTATCAGTACACCGCCGGTCTTCTGGCTATATGGAATTGTAAAGGCTGCCATGACTGTAATCAGGAAGCCTGCAGCAGTAAAAAAATTCGGGGTTAACCTTATTCGCCTTGCAATGGGCTCCAGGGGTCTGTCAAGAAAATGTCCCAGCTTTGCACTCAACATGTCATGCCTTCAATCTATCCTTATATTTTGTACAGTATCTCCTGCTTTTTTCGGCAACACAATCCTGAGGATCCCATCCTTGAGCATGGCCGTGATCTTTCCGGCGTCAACACTTTCAGGAAGCAGAAACGACCTCTTGAATGTACCATATGTGCATTCGACCATGTGGTATTTTCCCCCGGGTTCCTCTGAGGAGAAACCATGAAGATGAGGTCTGTAACCCTTTATAACAAGGGCATTGCCCTCAACCTTGATATCCAGATCCTTTTCTTTCACTCCGGGGAGCTCGGCATTTACAATAAACTCGTCTTCTGTTTCATAGATATCCACCCGTGGTGACCAGGAAACAGAGCTCCCCTCCCCTGTTGCTTCAATATCAACAAGAACATCTTCAAACAACCTGTTTACCCTTTCCTGAATGGATATAAGGTCTCTTATGGTCTCCCGTTTGCCTTTCATTGCATCCTCTTATCTTATGTTTACAGAGATAATTTTAACCTAAATTGAACGATTTATGATATTGAAATCCTGAAAAACATGGAAAAACAACAAGGATTATCAAAAGTCTACAGGGCCTTCAGTCCTTCTGCATATTCTCTCGTATTCAGTTTTCCCACCACAGTATAGTTTATATGAGAGTTTATCAGTGCTTCAAGCCCGGCGTGTACCTCTTCGGTCAACCTCAACCGTCTGACAGTTGCAGGCCCGGTTCTCATGAGGTAATTATAGACCTTCTGCACAGGCGGGCTGAGTTCCATGAAACCGTCTGCAGTCCCTGCGCAGCTCCTGCAAACGGTACTCCCCTCGCTGAAATAAAACCTTTCGGCTATTCTCCCGCACCTTACACATTGTCCCACCCTCGGGGCAAAGCCTGCAAGCGAGAGGATTCTCAATTTATAGAAGGTTACATAGAGTGAATTCCCCGGTTCCCTTTCAAGGGACAAAAGCATGTTGAGCAGGAGCGGAAAGACCATACGGACAGGTTCTCTCTCCGGCAGGAGTCTCAGTGTCAGTTCGAGCACCTCGGATATCCTGATATAGGAGTCCGTGGATTCCCTGAGGATATTAAAAGTTCTTACTATGTCAGACTGGGTCAGTCTTGGAAGGGCGGTCTGCTCCTTGCCAAAACAGCTTATCCTTGCATAGGTGAGGGGCTCGAGGCTACTGCCGAACCTGCTGCCAACCTTCCTTGGGCTCTTTGCATAAAGGTTCAGTATTCCATGAGAGGGGGTAATATAGGTTACTATAAGATCAGCATCAACGTGGGGTCTGTTTCTCAGGACAATGCCTTCGGTCTTTTTTAACATTATTCAGATATATGCCATTCAGATGAATGCCGGCTGAAAGCCTTCCGCTGGAGCAAAGCCCGGAGCCTTACATTATATTTCCGAAGTCCTCGGGCTTCAGGTTTTTCAGCCACTCCTCCAGCTCGTCAGTATGCCTCTTCTCAAGTATGTCATCTTCAACAAATATCGGGACATGCAGCCTTAAGGCTATGGCAACGGCATCACTCGGCCTTGAATCCACGGGTATCTCCTTGCTGCCGTCAAGCAGGTAAAGGCTGGCATAATAGGTGTTGTCTATTATATCCGTAACAACAATCCTTGATATCCCGACATCAAGCGTTGTGAGGATGTTCTTCAGGAGGTCATGAGTCAGGGGTCTCGGAGTTATGACCCGTCCAAGGGCAAGGGCAATGGAGTCTGCTTCCGGCTTTCCGATCCAGATCGGAAGCGTCTGAGCACCGTCAATCTCCTTAAGCAACAGGATGTACATCCCGCTTCTCGGGTCAAAAAGAAGTCCTTCTACCTTCATCTGGATCAGCATTACCGGTACCCCAACTCCCTCAATGTACCTGCTTTCTTTCTCCAGTCCTTTTTAACCTTTACCCACAGCTCAATATAAACCTTCGTATTAAGCAAACCCTCTATTTCCTCCCTCGAAGCAATACCAATGGCCTTCAGCATTGCACCTCTCTTACCTATTATTATACCCTTTTGGCTCTCTTTTTCAACATATATGTTGGCATTGATTACTATCATATCCCCTTTCTCTTCCCATTGAGTTACCTCCACTGCCACTGAGTAGGGTATCTCTTCCTCTGTAAGGCTCATTATTTTTTCACGAATTATCTCGGCCACCATAAACCGCTCAAGCTGGTCTGTAAATATATCATCAGGATAGTATTTTGGCCCTTCCGGCAGGCGATCAATTATCTTCCCAAGCACAATATCAAGGCCGTCTCCCCTTACGGCGGATACGGGTATTATCTCATCAAATGGATAAAGCGTGCTGTATTTCTCAATGATGGGAAGGAGTTCAGCCTTTCTGATAGTGTCTATCTTGTTGATCAGCAAAAAAACCGTCAGGTTTTTCCTCTGTTTAAAGAGGTCGATTATTGCCGTCTCTTCAGAACCCGGCTTTCGCGGCTCTACCATGAGGAGGACAACATCAACCTCCTTAAGGCTCTCCATTGCCTCTTTGACCATAAATTCACCCAGCTTTCCCATTGGTTTGTGTATGCCGGGGGTATCAATAAAGACGATCTGTGCTGATGGTGTTGTCCTGACTCCGATTATCCTGTTTCTCGTTGTCTGGGGTTTGCTTGTTACTATGGCAACCTTCTCTCCGAGGATGGCGTTGAGAAAAGTGGATTTCCCTACATTGGGTCTCCCCAGTATGGAGACGTAGCCGGAGCGGAAACCTTTCTCATGAGAGTTTTTCAATGGCTTCTCCAATCCTTTCTACAGCTTTCCGGATATTCTCCATGGACGTTGCATAGGATATCCTGATATACCCCTCGGCCCCGAACGCACTGCCCGGCACAAGGGCAACCCCGGCCTCTTCCAGGAAGTAAAGTGCAAGGGCTGAGGAATCCTCTATTATCCTGCCTTTGTATCCCTTGCCAAGGACCCCGGAGACATTGGGAAAGACATAAAAGGCGCCTGTGGGAAGACCGCACTGTATCCCCTCTATATTATTCAGGGCATCAACAAGAAATCTCCTTCTTATGTCAAACTCTTCCACCATTGTCCTGATAAAATCCTGCGGCCCATTCAATGCCTCAACTGCCGCCCACTGGGCGATGGATGCGGGGTTGGAGGTAGACTGACTCTGAATCTTGGTCATGGCTTTAATAATATCCTCCGGCCCTGCGGCGTAGCCGATCCTCCATCCTGTCATGGCATGAGATTTTGAGAGGCCGTTTACGACTATTGTACATGCCTTCACCTCTTCCGACAGAGAGGCAATGCTGATATGCCCGGCACCGTCATAAAGCAGTTTCTCATATATCTCATCAGAGATGATGCAGATATTGCTCTTCACTGCAATATCCGCAATTGCCTCAAGTGTTGAACGGTCATAACCAAGACCGGTGGGATTAGACGGATAGTTCAGTATGATGGCCTTTGTTCTCTCAGTAATATACTCCTTTAATTCATCGGGATTAACCATAAAACCATCTTCCTCACGGGTCTTGACAAAAACAGGGGTTGCGTCATTCAGGAGTACCTGTGCCGGGTAAGAGACCCAGTATGGAGAGGGGATTACAACCTCATCTCCCGGGCTCAGTATGGCCTGGGCTATATTATAGAGGCTGTGTTTTGCCCCGCACGATACTATAATCTCCTCTCTTTTATACGAAAGACCGTTATCCTTCCGGAGCTTTTCCGCTATTGCATCCTTAAGTTGCGGGATTCCTCCTACAGGGGTATACTTTGTATGACCATCCCTTATCGCCTTGACGGCAGCCTCTTTTATATTATCAGGTGTATCAAAGTCCGGCTCTCCGACCCCGAAACCTATCACATCGATACCCTGTGACTTCATCTCCTTTGCCTTTGTATCCATAGCAAGTGTTGGTGAGGGTTTGACCCTCTTTGCTCTCTCCGATACCATAGAACCCTCCGGTATGTTTTTTATTTTATGTTCCACCTGTTGCAACCACGTCTATTATAGATAAGAAGCTTCCAAAATGAAAACACACAGGATATTTTCTCATTTTCTCTCTGATTTCTTTCAGTCAAAAATGCCATAATATATCACTGTCACTGAATGCAGAGGTATGCATTGGAGTGATAGAGAGGTGAATGAAACCATTATGTACCAATAGCTCATAACGGTGGATAAAAATATGAGGTAGCCTTCCGGCTTAAAAGAGAGAGTGATATTTTCAGTGAAACCGAAAAAGATACTCTTATTTATATCTGCACTTGTCCTGGTAATCCTCATAACCGGGGCGTTTTTTTATATAAGATCACCTTTCATGTCAAACCACCTGAAGAGGATAATCCTGCCCGAACTCTCCCGTATCTCCGGCCAGAGGGTTACATCCAGAAGGATATACATAAATCTGTTTCCCTTTTTTGCAGGTGTTGACGATCTTCTGGTAGCTGACAACGAAGGGAAAAAGATTTTCTCAATAAAAAAAGCCCGGTTCTATATTGAACTTCTGCCGCTTCTGCGCCGTGAAGTCTATGTCTCCGTTGTTGCTATCGATAGCCTTCAGTATGGAACTACCGTTCAGTCTCTAAAGGGTGCTGCAGGATTAATGGCAGCAAGGAAATCAGGGATTAAAACCTCGGGCTGGAGGATAAAGTTCGGAAGCATACTGCTGAAGAATACCGATGTCAGGGTCTCTGATCCGGAAAAGGGAGTTGTTCTGTCCCTTCATAACATAAGTGCTGAAGGAAATATGAAACGGAAGTCCCTGAACCTCAGGGACGCAGAGCTCAAAATCACCCGGCAAGACAGGGATGTCATCAATGGAAATCTGCATATGCTGTTATCACTTTCAGATAACAGTGTCCGGTTGAAAACCCTTGAGTTCAAGAGCGGAGACTCTTACGTGAACCTGAAAGGAGAACTGGAGAATAATACCTTTGATGGTTCAATAAAAACTGATGTGTCAATAGAGCTACTATCAGATTTATTTTTGCTCAAAAAAAACAGCACAGGCAGCATAACTGCAAGCGGACGGGTTCGGTGGAAGGCCGGAGACGACAATAAAACCCCCAAACTCCAACCCCCAGCCCTGACCTTTCTGAGAGGGTTGTCACTTAACCTTGACGTAAAGGGCAGTATATATCTTGAAACCCTCATGGAGCTCCTTAAAGAAAATGTTCCTCTGCAAGGGCTTGCCGGCTTTTCAGGCACTGTAAGGGGCCCTGCAATGAATCCCGTAGCGCAACTCACGGCTGAAATGAAAGAGGGGCATATATACGGCATTGATCTTGACAGTGTGAAATGCAGGATTCTTTATAAGGAAAAGGTGCTGCAATTTCGCGACGGCAAAGTCACTGCCTACAACGGGAATGCTGATGTAAGTGTCGATATCTACCTTTCAAGGCCAACAAGATTTTCCCTGAAGGTTCAGGCAGAATCCCTTGACAGCCACAACATATTGAAGCTGATCAAATGGGATCCCGGATTAGCCCCGGGCAGTGTTACCGGATTCCTGCAATCAGAAGGCCGGGCATTTGAACCATGGGGCACTTTTCAATTCAGGGCTTTTCAAACGGAGGAGAACACAGGTGTCAAAGGCAGGTCATCCGAAACGTCATTCCTCAAAAAGATAAAAAACGCAAGTGGTTCCTTTCGCATGAAAAAACATGTGCTTACATTAACAGACCTTAAGGCCTCATCTCCAAGAACCAGGCTTGCCTCCAGCGGATTCCTGGACTTTGAGAAAGGAATCCTCAGGCTGAAGGCCCATGTTACTTCAGAAGACCTTAACGAAGTATATTATAAAGAGGGAGTGATAAAGGGAACCGGACAGTTTGAGGGCAATGTTACCGGGTTGATAGAAGACCCTGTGATTTCCGGCAACATAAGCCTGTGCAACTTCTCATATATGGAGCGGTTTCTGGGATGTCTTGATGCCCAGATATCATACAGGAAGAGCGGGGTGATGATTAACAGCCTTGAGGGTAAGCTGAAGGATACTGCCTATACTTTAAGGGGTACAGTAAGCACCCCTGAATCTGAACTGTTTACATTCAACAGTCCTGAATTCTCTCTCTCCGGCACTTTTTCGCATTTACACCTTGACCAGCTCAGGGAGTGGATTGCACCAAGGTCGGCACAGGCAGAAACTCAGGGATTTCCCGAGATAGCAAATGAGGCCAAAGGTTTGCTGTCCGGGGACTTCAGACTTACCGGCCCCTTAGATGACCTGATCCTGGCCGGCCATACAGAGACTGAAGAATTAAAAATAAAAGGCATTTATGCACATCTGAAAACAGACTTCAAGTACAGCCGCAGGGAATTCAACCTGTCGAACCTTGCACTTACAAAAGGCACATCTTTTTTAAGGGGTGCCCTCAGCATCTCAAGCGCCGGCGTTATAAAGAGCGACGGGTTTACGCTCTCCCTTGTCTCTGATGATGTTACCACTAAGGCACCGCAGGGTTTCCGTATCAGGGGAAACCTGAAGGTGAGTGGTTCATTGAAGTCTCCTGAGGGAGAATTCAATGGCATGCTTGAGGTGAGCACTGACAACATGCCAACCGGAGCAGACATAGCTCCCATTAAATCAGACCTGGGGGATATCCATCTGAGACTTAAGGATCAGGAGCTCACACTCGATGGCAGGTTGTTCAGGAAGCAGGTCTCAATTACCGGGAGCATGGCGACGTCCGGCGATCTGCCGTGGAAGGCCAAAATAGATATTGCAGAAGGATTATATGACGATTTAATGCTTTTGTTTATGAAAAACGTCTCTTTAAAAAATATCCCGGAAGATCTCTTTCTCTCCCTGAAAGGGGAGATAAACCTTTCGGGAACTTCCCGCTCGGTTATGGGTAGTGTGCTGTTAAAGAGTCTGAAACTCAATCTCTATGGGCAGAACTTCACAAACACGGAAGATATCCTGCTGACAATTCATGACTCAAAGATTGAATTTAACTCTTTCAGCCTGAGGACAGGACTTGCTGCTCTAAGCATAAATGGCAACCTCGACATTGAGAAGGGATATGACATGACAATAGATGGAAGGGCCTACCTCAGTCCACTAAAGGGATTCATATCCGGACTGGAATACATAAGAGGCTATTCCGACTTTGTTCTTGCCATAAAGGGTAAGTGGCTTGATCCCGTATTTAACGGGGGACTGTCAATTGAGGAGACCTCATTCGCTGTAACGGGGATTCCTAACAGGTTCTCATCCATCAAGGGATATATTTATATTGATGAAAACAGAATCGTCCTTGATACCCTTTCAGGCAGGTTTGCATCCGGTGACATAAGGGTAAGGGGTGTTGCTCAGCTGAAGGGACTGAATCTCAGGGATTTCCATCTTGAAGGTGTTGTAAAAAATGTCAACCTGTACCTCGAGGAAGGGGTCTCATTCAAACTCTCGGGAGAGCTGGTACTGGCAAAGAAGCAGAAAGGCATATACCTGATTGGAGATATGCGGGTGCTCAGGGGCAGATATACAAGGAATATCGAATGGAAAAGCTGGATTCTCAGTGCAAAAAAACCTGCACTCCCAAAAAAGCAGTATAGTTTTCTTGACAGCATCGAGCTTAATATCAACCTTTACGGTGATGAGGATATAATAATAGACAATAACATTGCAACGGCCCCTGCAAGGATAGACCTTGTAATACTGGGCACATTAAAAAACCCCTCACTGATAGGACGGGTAGAACTGAAAGGGGGAAAGATATTCTTCAGGAACAATGAATTTACCATAATAAATGCCAGTGCCGACTTTACAGACCCGTCGAGGATAAATCCATTCTTTGATATTGTTGCCACAACAAGGGTAAAGGAGTATCAGATTCATCTCTCCCTGGAAGGATATGCAGAACAGTTTAACCTTTCCCTCTCTTCTGAACCCATGCTTGATGAGATAGACATCCTGAGTCTCCTGACTGTGGGAGAGCTTGGCACCAAGCTGAAGGGATTCGAAGGCGGGATTGGGGCTTCCGAGGCTGCCTCGTTTTTGACGGGAAAACTTCAGGAAACACTTGAAGAGAGACTGAGAAACATTACAGGCTTTGACAGGATACAGGTAGAACCTTACGTCTCCGAGATTACAGGTACAATCGGACCAAAGATTACTGTCTCAAAAAGGCTTCTTACAGACAGGCTATATGTGACATATACAACCTCATTAGGGAATGCGCCAGAACAGTCCCTGAGAGTGGAGTTTTTCCTGAGTGACAATATATCCCTTGTTGGGGAACGGGATGAGCTCGGAACGCTTGGCGCTGATATAAAGTTCAGGGTGGAGTTCAGATGAGAGCAGAAACTCAGGGACGTAGATTGGTGCGTAACACCTGCTGTCTGCTGCTTGCCCTTATGATAATTCCTTTCTTCCTGATTCTTCCATTAAAGGTTCAGGCTGCAGAGGGCTTCCTTGTAGAGAAAATCGTCATTAAAGGACTTGCCTCATGCACAAAAGACGAGCTTCGCTATTTGCTTGATGTTCATCCGGGATTGGTAGACAGAAGGACAATAAGTGACGGGATAAAGAGGGCTTTCAGAAAGGGTATATTTGAGGATATTGCAGTCAGTTATGCACCTGAAAAGACCCTTGTCATTCAGGTCAGGGAACGCGAATACATTTACAAGATAAAGGTCTCCGGCAACCGATACCTTTCAGGCAGGGAGATAAAAAAGATGTTTATCCTGAAAGAGGACGGCATAATGCGCTATGACCTTATCGAGACAGCCAGGGAAAAACTCAGAAACTCCCTCGGGTTGATCGGGTTTCCGGAGGCATCACTATCGCTGACCGTGGAAAAAGCTCCGAAACCTTACAGGGTGGTGATAAAAATCAAGGTCAATGAGGGTGAGCCCCTTGTTATCCGAAGGATTGAAATCAAGGGTGCAGATCAATCGCTGCAACAGAAGATGTACATTGAACCAGGAGACATATATAACGTTGAAAAAATAAAAAAAGATATGGTAAGAATCCGGGAATACCTGAAGTCAAAGGGATATCTCAATCCAGCAGTCGGCCCCTTTACGTTTTCAGAGGGTATTCTTACTGTTCCTGTGTCTCCAGGTAAGAGGCTGAAGGTCGAGATAAACGGAAATACGGAGATAAGCACATCAAAACTCCTTAAGATAATGCCATTCAGTGAAGCAGAAGAGGTTGAGGATGAGCTGATAGAAGAAGTCTCAGCGAAAATACTCTCCCTTTACCATCAGAAGGGATTTATTTATGCCCAGGTTGCACCTTTAAGGACTGACGATGAAAAGACCATTTCCCTCATCTTTTTCATTTACGAAGGGAAAGCCTACAAAATACAGAAGATAAAATTTGAGAACAACTCTATCAGTGAAAAGATACTTAAAAATGTTATAAACCAGCAGGAGGGGTCCCCTTACGACCCCGATCTTTTAGAACCGGATACCGAGGTCATAACAGGTCTTTACCGGGCGCTGGGTTATCTGAATGCAGAGATTGTGGACACTACAGTCAATATATCCGGGGAAACAGGAACAGTGGATATAATTTTCTTCCTGAACGAGGGACCGCAGTTCCGGATTGCTGAGGTTATAGCCGAAGGTAATACCTTTTTTAGTGATAAAGAGGTGTACAGGATTTTAAACATTAAAAAAGATGCCCCCTACAATGAACTGGATATAATAGATGCAAAAAAACGCTTGACCGACAGCTATAAGGAACAGGGTTTTACAGATATAAATGTCTCTGTTGATACCAGGACATCGGGACAGTCAGTGAAAGTCATATTCAGGATTACAGAAGGTGATAAGGAATATTTCGGTAAAACAATAGTCAGGGGCAACATGTTCACCAGGACCGAGGTCATTGAAAGGGAGTTTCTTCATAAAGAAGGCGAACCCTTTAACTATAAATTGCTTTTGGAAGGGACAAAACGTCTTTATCGTCTCGGCCTCTTTAAAGATATTAATATTAAACTACTTGATAAAAAGGACAACCAACGTGATATCGTTATAACTGTCAGTGAACGCAATCCGGGTGTGGTTGAATTCAGTATTGGGTATGATGACTATGAAGGTCTGAGGGGCTCCATTGACATTAGTTACAGGAATCTATGGGGGATGAACAGGAGGATACATCTCAGAGGTGAATTGAGCACGCTGGAGAAAAGATTTGTTCTTGGCTATCATGAACCCTATCTATTTGGGAAACCGGTTGTCTTCAATACCTTCCTCCTCAGAGAGAACCGTACGGAAAAGAGTATCGATACCGGAGAGGTCTGGTACAGGATGAAGAAAAACTCCTCAGGGGTATCAATTGAAAAAAACCTGACCAATAACCTGAAGGCACAGATTGCCTATGACTTCTCCCTCGTCAAAACGTTTGATTTAAAGCCGGATGTTGTTTTATCACGAGAAGACGAAGGAACTCTCGCTATCAGCAGCATTCGTACCGGCGCACTATATGACACCAGGGACAACCCTTTTGACCCTGCCAGGGGGGTACTGGTTGGCGCTTCCCTGAAACTTGCAAGCACTTATCTACTTGGAGAAACAGATTTTATAAAATTGACTGTTCATGGAAGTAGTTACAGGAGACTCGGAAGACGGTTTACACTTGCACTTGCTGTTAAGGGGGGAGCGGCTCAGGGGTTTGCGGATACAAGACAACTTCCCATTGTTGAAAGGTTCTTCCTTGGAGGAAGAAATACTGTGAGAGGTTTTGAACAGGATACTCTCGGACCAAAAGGTATAGATGGTACTCCAACCGGTGGAAATGCCTTTCTGATGTCCAACATTGAACTGAGAACTTATATTGGAAAGGGGCTTAGCATTGTTGGATTTCTTGACGGGGGAAATGTCTGGACAAAAACTGTCAACATGGATCTGACGCTTCGATATACTGCGGGGCTGGGTATAAGATACAGGACACCTGTTGGGCCTATACGGATCGACTACGGGCATAAACTTGACAGAAGGGAGGGTGAAAGTGCGGGAGAGGTACACTTCAGCATCGGACATGCATTCTGATAACAGAGTTACGGGTTGCGGGTTGCGGGTTGCGAGTTCCAAATACAACAACTACATCCTGACGATAGTACTGACAATGATATTGATACTGACAGCATTCCTGCAACTTTCATCTGCTGAACTCATTGACCGGGTTGTTGCCTTTATTGATGATGAGGCGATTACCCTGACGGATTTCATGCAATACATCGAAAAGGCCAAAAAGTCAGCACCCGGGCTATCTGAAGAAGAGGCTATAAATGCCCTGATCAACCGAAAACTCCTGCTCAGGGAGGCAAAGAGGATCCGGTTACGAGGCAAATCAGACGATGAACTTATCAAAGAGTATATCGATATAAAGGTCAGGGTCTTTATAAAGATTTCACCGGAAGAGATTGAGAGGTTCTATAATGAAAACAGGGAAAGGTTCGGAAAGACCCCGATAGACGATGTCCGGGATGACATTGAGAGAGTTCTGAGGGAGAGGGAGGTAAACAAACATCTTAAGAAGCTCATTAAAAGACTGCGGGAGAAATCTTACATAAAAATAAACCTCACACCTTCTTGATCAAGGCAAACTCGTCACATTCCGGAAACTTATGGCATCTCAGACAGTCACCCCATATTTTTTGAGGTAACTCCGACTTGTCTATATCGACAAACCCGAGAGAGCGGAAAAAATCAGGATTGTAGGTAAGAACAAAGATGCGTTCGATGCCAAGCCGTTTTGCCTCGGAAATACAGCTTTTTACCAGCTTTTTTCCTGTTCCCTGTCTCTGGGCATCCGCCTTTACAGCCAGAGACCTTATTTCTGCAAGGTCTTCCCAGAGTATATGCAATGCACAAACACCCGTTACTTCACCATTATCCTCACATACAATATGATCTCTGAGGGTTTCATAGATCTCATTGAGTGAGCGCGGCAACATCTGTTCTCTCTTTGCAAAAGAGTTAACAAGACGATGGATCTCCCTTACATCCCTTGTGCCGGCCTTTCTGATCCGCAAGGATTTGCTGTTCGATGTTTTTTTATAATTCATATCCGACTCTTATCGCCTTGAGATTTTCCGGAACAAGTGTAGCGTGTCTTTCAGATACCATGGCCCTGAGGGCCTTTTCTGCTCTGGAAAGGTCCGAGATGCGGGTTTTTCCAAGGAATGCACCAAACATTACCATATTTGCATACTTTATTGAACCAAGCCCTGCAGCCTTCCCTGATGCCTCCACTCCGAAAGAATGAAGGTCAGACGTCTCATTGACCATAGACAACCTGCCACACCCATTATCTGTGATTAACGAGGAGTCATAGAACAAAATCCCTCCCTTTTTCAGCCTGGGCAGAAACCTCTCAAGGGACTGACAATTAAAGACAATAAGGATATCAGGATTCATAACCGCAGGAGAGCCGATTAAATCATCAGATACTATTATACTGCAATTGGCAGTTCCTCCTCTGATCTCGGCGCCATAGGACGGGAAATATGTAACATTCTTGCCCTGAATCATTAATGTATGTGCAATCAGCCGGCCAAACAGGAGTATACCCTGTCCGCCGGAGCCTGCAATGATTATGCTTTTTTCCAATCCTGCAACTCCCTGTGCCTGTCTATTAACACCCCTGTCCTGAAAACCGACTCCATATGGATAGATAACCACCGTAGAGATTCTACGGGGGTTTTTTTCCAGACAGTCGGACATGGAGATAAAATCTCAATCATGCTGAACCCCCTGCCTTCCATCTGGTATTGAAAGGATCTTTTTATTAATCTCCTGGTCTCTTTTACACCCTTTATTCCGTCAATAGCTGTCCTGGCTATAAGAACAGCTCCCTCAATGGTCGCAAGTATCTCGGCCATGGGAAGGGGATACCCCTCGCTCTTCGGGTCACGCCCGGCAGGAGTGGTTGTAGTCTTTTGTCCCAGCAGTGTAGTGGGGGCCATCTGCCCGCCAGTCATGCCATAGGTGGCATTGTTTATGAAAAAGACCGAGAGGTTTTCACCCCTGTTGGCCGCATGTACAATCTCCCCCAATCCAATGGAGGCAAGATCACCGTCTCCCTGGTAGGAAAAGACAACATTGTCGGGCATCACCCTTTTTAAGGCCGTTGCAACTGCAGGCGGTCTTCCATGTGCACATTCTATTACGTCAAAATTAAAATAATCATATGCAAAAACTGCACAACCAACAGGTGCTGTGCCTATAGTTCTTTCCCTTATCCCGAGTTCGTCAATACATTCGGCCACAAGACGGTGCACTATACTGTGCCCGCATCCGGGACAGAACCTGAAGGGCACATTTTTAAGACTTTCCGGCCTTTTGAACACCTGGATCATGTGTTATTATAACAGATGGATTAATTTGACTGGATAAAAACTCATGAAGTTTCAGATGAGTGGCAGACTACCTTTTTTTTGCCTGACCCCTTGGCACGATAAAGCGCCATATCCGCGGTATACAGGAGCTCTTTTGCGGTTTTACCATCCTCCGGAAAACCTGATATACCACCACTTACGGTTATATGTATCCTGACATCATTATTTTTGTTGAAAACATTTTCCTCCACCCGCTCCCTGATCCTGTCAGCAAGAAGAAGTGCCTCTGTCTTGGATGTCCTTGGAAGGATGATGACAAACTCTTCTCCGCCGTACCTTGCAACAATATCTGTTTTCCTCGCTGAGTGCAGGATAATCCCGGACACCTCTCTCAGGATATCATCTCCAACCTGGTGACCATAAGTATCATTTATTACCTTAAAATCATCAATATCAAAGATAACAAGGCAAAAGACATCCTGATAGCGCCTTGCCCTTGCAAGCTCCGACTCAAGTGAACGGTAAAAGAATCTCACATTATAGAGACCGGTCAGGTCATCAGTTATAGAAAGCCTTCTTGTCTCTTCAAAAAGTCTGATCTTCTCCACTATCAGGGATATCTGGTTGCCAACAAGGGCCATCATGGATGCGAGGTCAAAGTCAAAAACCCTTTCAGACCTGCTGGCAAGAAAGAGCATGCCGGATATCGAATTTGATACCTTCAGTGGTATTGCTCCCAGGAAGACAACACCCTCTTTTTTAAGGTGATACAGGTTTTTCATCTGATCCTTTTCAATTATATATAACGGCTCTGCAGCATCAAGTATTGACCAGACAAACTCATCAAGCTTGCCTTCAGTTAACTGTTTCAGGAAGTTCAGGGAAACCCCTGCGTGACTCTTGAGTATGAGGTTACTGTTGTCAGTCAGCATTATCCATCCTACACTGAAATCAGTTATCATTAATACCTTGTCAAGAAGGTCATTAAAAACCCTGTCAATGTCATACGAGGAGATAAAAGCACCTGAAAGTGTATTAATAACCATCAGCTCACGATTACGTTTTACGAGCTCCTTTTCTACTGTCAGATAATGTGATACGTCATAGAAAAGCAGACTCAGAATCTCCTGGCCGTCAATCGAGGTGGCGGGATGTATTGTGACTTCATACTCGCTCTCCCCGATACGCAACCTGTCCTTAATGTCTTCACATGTATTCAGGCAATGTTGCACAGAGGGCCAGAAACTTGATAATTCATTTATTTCCCTGAAATCCCTGCCTTTTATGGATGCTTCCTCCATCCCGAGGATCTCCGCAAATGCCTTGTTGAAAGCTATAACCTTTCCAGCCCTGTTTATCACTAACAGGGGCTCCATTACAAAATTGCAGAGAAAGGCATCGGTCTTTTTCAGGGGTATGTTCTCTGTCAAAAGTTATTCTCCTCTCCGGTTTATTTTCAGTGTGATATCCTCAAACAATCCGGAATTCTGATAATTGCTTATATAAAATCGAACATCTGTCATTCTTCTGCCATTCGGCTTTTCCGTAATCATTCTTTAAGAAGGATTCTCGACTCCCCAGGGTGTTAAGGATTGCGAAAAATGAACAAGTGACTGTAATTTATACACTGACTCTATATAGTTTATTGTAAGGGTTACGCCGGAGATAATCAAGTCCACCTGTCCTCTGTAATCGCCAGATGCATAGCTCTTTCTTTAAGATGGGGAGCAATAAATGAAGAAATTACGACTTATTGCTGGATTTGGGCATTAGATTGGAACTATTGCGTGGATAAAGTGCTATTTTAAAGGTCTACCTCCTCAGGTAATCCGATTCTGCCAAGTACGGCAGTTGCTGCAGCCACAGCCGGGTTCGAGAGATAGACCTCACTTCCAGGGTCTCCCATCCTTCCCACAAAGTTTCTGTTTGTCGTGGCAACAGCCCTCTCCCCCTTTGCGAGGATGCCCATATGACCGCCCAGGCAGGGACCGCATGTCGGTGTTGATACCACGGCATCAGCATCAATAAAGATCTCTATCAACCCCTCCTTCAGGGCCTGCTTGTAGATGGCCTGCGTTGCCGGAATAACGATCATGCGAATATTGGGGTTAACCTTCCTGCCCCTTATTACCTCGGCAGCCTCCCTGAGGTCTTCAATGCGTCCGTTCGTACATGAACCTATAACAACCTGATCAATGGCAATATCAGTCAGTTCCCTGGCAGGTCTTACATTGGAGGGTAGATGAGGACAGGCGACCAGGGGCTCAATCTTTGAGCAGTCATACTCCCTTGTCTCCACATATACTGCATCCGGGTCGGACTGATAAAACTTATACTCCCTCCTGGCCCTTCCCTTCACATAAGCCTCTGTTATATCGTCAGGGACAATTATCCCGCTCTTTCCCCCGGCCTCTATGGCCATATTACACATGGTAAGTCTGCCGAACATCGGCAGTGCCCTTATCGTCTCTCCCTCAAACTCCATAGCCCTGTAAAGGGCTCCATCCACACCAATGTCTCCGATTGTATGAAGGATGAGGTCCTTGCCGCCGACCCACTTTCCAAGGCTTCCATAATAGATAAACTTCATGCTTTCCGGAACCTTGAACCAGCACTCCCCGGTTGCCATGGAAGCTGCAACGTCAGTAGAGCCAACGCCGGTGGAGAAGGCGCCAAGGGCGCCGTATGTGCACGTATGGCTATCGGCACCAATTACAATATCTCCGGGAACAACGTGCCCCTGCTCAGGAAGCAGTGCATGTTCAACCCCCATCCTGCCAACCTCAAAATAGAGTTCCAGCCCCTGCTCTCTTGAAAAGAGCTTCAGCATCCTGCACTGCTCTGCAGCCTTTATATCCTTCTGAGGGGCAAAGTGATCCGGTATAAAGGCCACCCGCTCAGGATTAAAGACTTTTTCAGCTCCGATCTTTTTAAACTCCTTTATGGCAATAGGCGCAGTTATATCGTTTGCAAGTATAAGGTCCACCCCTGCATTTATCAACTCTCCAGGAGAGACCTCTTTTTTCCCGGCATGTGCAGCGAGTATCTTTTCAGTAATAGTCATCCATTCCTCCATCAAAAATAAAAAAGTCTAAAATTAGTCACGGATTTACTACGAGACAAAGACTTATTTAATCCGCAGATTACACAGATTAACGCAGATTATTAAAGATTGACAAACTTGTAAAAAAGACATTTTCAGACTTTTTACAATACCATCTAAGGTTAAAAAGTGACTGAAGTTATGAAAATCTGTGTAATCTGCGGATATTCTTTATCTTTTCAATCATATTCCCTTTTGTGGCTCCCTCTTTCTGCCCTCAAGCTTGTTCAGGGCATTAATATATGCCTTTGCAGCAGCAACAATGATGTCCGTATCAGATCCGTATCCCCTGACCGTATGGCCGTCCTCCTCAAGAGTCACCATGACTTCTCCAAGCGCATCAGTGCCTCCGGTTATTCCCTTTATCTCGAACTTTTCAAGCCGGCTCTTTGTTTCGGTAATCCTTGCAATGGCACAGTAAGTTGCGTCAACAGGCCCGTCACCTTCCTCGGTACGCTCAATAACCTCGTCCCTGACCTCCAGACGGACTGTGGCGGTCGGTTTGACCGATGTGCCGCTTGAGACCTTCAGGTCCATAAGGCTGAAGACCTCGGGAACCTTTTTTACCTCTTCAGATACAAGGGTCTCGATATCCTCGTCAAATATATATTTTTTCTGGTCACACAGACGTTTAAACCTTTCAAATGCCTTGTTGAGCTCCTCGTCAGCCAATTCATAACCAAGTTCCTTCAGCCTCTCCTTAAAGGCATGCCTGCCCGAATGCTTGCCGAGGACCAATTTACTACGAGGTATCCCTACCGTTTCGGGCTTCATAATCTCGTAGGTTGAGCGCTCCTTGAGGACTCCGTCCTGGTGAATTCCGGCTTCATGGGCAAAGGCATTGGCACCGACTATGGCCTTGTTTGGCTGAACAACCATACCGGTAATCTTTGAAACAAGACGGCTCGTCCTGTATATCTCCTCTGTAACTATTCCGGTCTCTGCGTTAAAGAACTTCGGCCTTGTCCTGAGCGCCATAACCACCTCTTCCAATGCCGCGTTTCCAGCCCGCTCGCCAATGCCGTTCAATGTGCACTCAACCTGACCGGCCCCTTTAAGCACAGCAGTCAGAGAGTTGGCTACTGCAAGTCCGAGGTCATTGTGACAATGCACAGAAATTACCGCCTTGTCAATATTCGGCACCCTGTTCATCAGATACTCAATCAGCTCGCCAAATTCCTGGGGTATGGTATAACCCACGGTATCAGGAATATTCACGGTTGTCGCCCCGGCCTTTATAACCTCTTCTGTAACCCTGCAGAGGAAATCCCGGTCACTCCTTGTGGCATCCTCAGCAGAGAACTCCACATCATCCGTAAAACCTCTTGCCTTCCTTACTGCACCAACGGCTGCATTCAACACCTCCTCCCTGCTCATGCGGAGTTTATACTTCAGGTGAATGTCAGAGGTGGCAAGAAATGTATGAATCCTTCCGGATTCAGCAGGTTTTATCGCCTCTGCAGCGCGCTCGATATCAACATCCTTTGCCCTGGCAAGCCCTGCAACAGTGACTCCCTTTATCTCTTCCGCAACCCGCCTTACGGCCTCAAAATCGCCTGGTGAGGCAACAGGGAAACCGGCCTCTATCACATCAACCCTTAATCTTGCCAGTTGACGGGCAACGTGGAGTTTTTCCTCTACATTCATTGAGGCACCCGGTGATTGCTCGCCATCTCTGAGAGTTGTATCAAAAATCTTTATGTATCTCATAATCCTTTAACGTCCTTTTAATTTATGGTGATAAGAAACAGGTGTCAGGCAGTGGGTGCTTTATCCGGATTCCTAAGCCTTTTCTTCTTTCTGTATAACAGATATGCGTTCTCTATTATACCCCAAAAGAGATAGACCATTGCAAAGGAAAAAAGTGCAACCGGCGGGTGGACAACGGTAACAACAATAAGGAATACAAATATGACAAGGGCCCAGAAGGGCTTCCTCTTTTTAAAGTCTATTTCCTTTGCGCCGTGAAACCTCAGCGTACTGATCATCAGAGTTGCAAGGACAACCGTAAGCAGGAGTACCAGGATGCTCTTCTCAGGTCTGTCTTCTGAAATATTTTCGTAAAATATGACAAGTGTTGCGATTATTACTCCAGCAGCAGGGATGGGCATACCTGTAAATGAGCGTTTTTCTGTTGAGCCCATCTGGATATTATAACGTGCAAGCCTCAGTGCACCGCATGCAACAAAGAGAAATGCAGCGGCTGCTCCAACACGGCCAAACGGGTTTAATGACCATGTATAAACCAGAATGGCTGGGGCAACACCAAACGCAACAAGGTCACTCAGGGAATCAAGCTCTACACCAAATCTTGTGGTACTGTTTGTAAGCCTTGCCACCCAGCCGTCAAGTCCGTCAAAGACAGTGGCGATCAGGATTGCCCAGGCAGCCCGGACATAATCACCATTAAGTGCTGAGAGCACTGCATAAAATCCAAAGAACATACCACTCAGGGTAAGCCCGTTGGGAAGTATATAAACACCTTTTCTCATCTGAAAACATCCTTTCACTGGACGTAGAACAGCGTCCGACTGTATTTTATTTTTTTATTTCCTGGCTACTATCGTTTCACCAGCCCGGACTTTCTGACCGACCTTCACTAATACCTGCACGGCTTCCGGCAGATAGAGGTCCACTCTTGAGCTGAATTTAATCATACCGTATCGCTGTCCCCTCTTCAGGGTATCACCCGGGCTGACCCTGCAGACAGCCCGTCTGGCGATAAGGCCTGCAACCTGCCTGACGAGCACCCTGCCGTACTCTGTAATGAGAAGCATCGCTATGTTTTCATTGCTGAGGGATGCCTCATCCGTGTATGCCGCGCTGAAGCCGCCCGGGGTGTGTTTTACCTTCTCAACCCTGCCATCGCAGGGCGCCCTGTTGACATGGACATTAAAGGGAGACATAAATATGCTGATCTGTTTGACCTTGTCCTTAATATATTCTTCTTCCAGAGTATCCTTTACAAGTATTACCTTACC
>UOGH01000089.1_pt1 | contig 26085 bp, 28 predicted proteins | sample 1989771 | NCBI WGS metagenome assembly UOGH01 (sample SAMEA4712198, study PRJEB27164) | hydrothermal vent metagenome | biome: marine basaltic hydrothermal vent biome; feature: marine hydrothermal vent; material: mineral | place: Pacific Ocean | collected 2011-06-14/2011-07-23 | depth 1691 m | reverse complement strand
AGGGGGTGCAGGCGGTTTTCATGAGGGCATTAGAAGGTGTTACGAGTCCGGGGTTGACTGGGTGTGGCTGATGGATGATGATGGTATTCCTGCAGAAGATCAGCTGGCAGAGTTGCTGGGCAAATCAGTGAGGAACGATTTGCTCATGGCTGGTCCTATTGTAATAGATAAGAACCATGAACAGACACTGTCTTTCAGGCAGGGAGACATGGATGGCCTTGAAAACAGTGTTGATGCCCTTAAAGAATATGCAGTAAATGGAATAATATATGACTGTTTGTTTCCTTTTAACGGGACCTTAATCTCGACGGAAGTGATCGCTAAGATTGGAAACATCAAAAAAGAGATGTTTATCTGGGGTGATGAAAAAGAATACGTGCTGAGGGCTCAATCAAATAATATAAGGATGGGAACAGTCACTACTGCTTTGCATCGGCATCCTGCGCGGATAGCGAACAGGGCAGAAGTATTGTTTGGTCTTTTGGGCAAAATCAGTGTGAGAACAGATCCCAAGGCCCACATTTACTATAGGAATCTGGGGTATCAGCATAGAAAGTATTTCACTGTAAAAAAAAAGTTGAAGATTCTAACAAAATATACACTCTATTTCCTCATAAACTCAAGACTTAACATTAAAGGGCTTATAGAATTTTACAGGTACTATTTCGACGGAGCAACTGACAGATTCCTTTTGCCCCCAAAGCGTAAGCAATCCTGAATTACGTCATAATACTCCTTTGCAGTAGTTATCCGGTTTGTGTAACAGACTCTTGATAGGTTAAAATATGACTATATATGAATGATAAAAAGAGAGAAAAGGTTGCCGCAGTTATTGTGAGTTATAACAGGAAGGAACCGCTGAGTGAATGTCTCGATGCCGTGTTGAGGCAGGCATACCCTGTAGAAGCCGTATATATTATAGACAATGCATCCACAGATGGCACTCCGGAGTATCTGAAGGAGAGGGGATTTATTGACAAGGTGTTAAGTCCTGAGGGGGCCCCTGAGGAGGAAGTGAAGACACTTCCGTTGCCACCCTTTCCGGATAAGACTGTAGAGATTCATTATGTCAGGATGCACGAAAACACAGGGGGTGCAGGCGGTTTTCATGAGGGCATTAGAAGGTGTTACGAGTCCGGGGTTGACTGGGTGTGGCTGATGGATGATGATGGTATTCCTGCAGAAGATCAGCTGGCAGAGTTGCTGGGCAAATCAATAGAGAAGAAGTTGCTTTTTTCAGGCCCCCTTATAATAGATAAAGCCAGGACGAATTCATTGTCTTTTTGGCCTCCTTTCCTGCGAAAGGTCGAAAATTCATTAGAGAACGTTGTGCCATGTGCAGAAGATGGCATAGTTTATGGCTGGGTAACACCGTTCAACGGGACTCTTATTTCCAGGAAGGTAATAGAGAAGATAGGGAATGTTAAGAAAGAGATGTTTATCTGGGGCGATGAGAGAGAGTATGAACTAAGAGCCAGGGCAAATAACATAGAGGTAGGAACGGTAATTAGTGCTACACATTTGCACCCCGCACGAAAAGGGAAGAAGGTGGACATATTGTTTGGTCTTTTCGGCAGGGTTGTTGTCCGGCCTGCCAGTAAAGCTAATATTTACTATAGAAACCTGGGATATATAATCGGGAACTATTATGGAAGAGCCGGACACTTAAAAAATATTATAAAGCACACTGTCTATTTCCTTATAAATTCAGGATTTAATATTAAAGGACTTATGGATTTTTACAGATACTATATTGATGGTGCAACTGATAAGTATTACTTGCCGCCAAAACGTAAGTGATTGCAACACAACATTGATTGAATATATATTGAAGTCGTTATGGAACAATGAGAATGTATCCTTTTAACGTTGATGTCAAAGAAACACGGCATGCGAAATACAGGTTGGGAAGTTTGGACGATCATTTCTTTTTGACCGGAAATACCAGGGGGTGTTTGAATACCATTAACATGCAAGTTTATATTTTGTGATCCGGGATCAGAATCTCGCTACATAGAATGAGAATATTTTAAATGACTAATACAAGCCGTTCTGACTATATAATAAGGCTTTTTGATGTTGCATCAGTAACAAGAAAATTGCTGGTTATATTTATATTGTTACTGCCTCTGCAACGACTGCTCAAGAAGCTGTTTATACAAAATAAGTTTCTTGTTAAATTCGTGTCTTACTCTGATGAAGTATCGACCCTGTTGATGTTTGCCATTTTATTTACCTTTATTGCATTGAAGCCAAAGGTTTACGTCTTCAGAATAATGGAACTTCCCACAACCAGGCCTCTTTTTCTGTTTATACTCGTAGCATCATTCTCCATGGCATACAATAGTGTATATGTATTCCAGGGGGTTTTCGGGATATATGATGTTATAAAGAATATCCTTGTTTTTTACGTATTTGCTACCCTGAGATGGCGGCGTGAAGAATTCCTGTCATTTATTTTCTGGATTAAGGTGATTATCATTGTTCTTGCTGTTACAGGAATAATCGGAGAGATTCTTGCAATTGGAGGTATAGACCCGAGGTTGAACCCACTTGTGAGAATGTACGGAGAACATAAAAAGAGATTGGGTCTGGACAGGGTGATTTCTATTACCGGAACCGGAGGAGTGAACTACCTTGGCCTGTATGCCTTAATGGGGTTTTTCCTGATTTATGCAACCACAAAAAATAAACTCGAAAAGTTTTTAGGTATGTTCTCGACTTTAGGCCTGATATTCCTCACTTTCTCAAGGCAGGCATGGATGGGGTTGTTTGCTATGTTGGTGTTAACGAAAAGAAAGTTAATATGGCCGGGACTTTTGATCGTTGCCGGCATTGCCCTGATGACGATTCCCTCAATACAACGGTATACCCCTGATCAGTACTACAGGAGCTTTACGTATTTTGAAGCTTTCAGGATATTTCTTGACCATCCTTTTTTTGGGGCTGGTCCCGGAATGTTTGGCGGGCTGGCATCTGTCATATTCCATTCCCCGTACTATGATGATTGGCCACGTTATTTCCTGGGTAAGATTTACAGTTTTGGAAGTTTGGATGCCTTCTGGCCGTCTATTTTTGCAGAGGTGGGAATTCTGGGATTTATGGCTTATCTGTATATATGGGTAGCTCTGTATCGCAAGCTTTCCCTGATTTCCGGGTGGTATAAATCGAATGGAGATCCCCTGATGTGTAACATAGGCACTGTGCTGAAGAATTATTCTGTTGCATTGGTAATAATGTGTTTTTTTACAGGGTTTAATAAACCGTTTGTAGTTTATACTTTTTTTGCCTTGTGTGGTATTTATTTGTCGTTGTTCTTGCAGCGTGAAGAAGACGATGGGTTAATAGTGACCAATAAGCAAGGCTGACTGGGCATGTGCGGGCTGAGAAAAAACTCCCGGACAGGGTTATAAATAAACAATATACAGGATACAAGGAGGCTGTATTGAAAGCGGTAATTCTTGCAGCAGGAGCAGGTACGAGAATTGGCAATCAACTGCCGAAATGTCTAATGGAACTACCCTCAGGTAAGACCATTATAGGAAACCAGATAGATATACTGAAAGAAAATGGCATAAGAGAGATTGTAGTTGTTGTTGGTTTCAAGAAAGATATTATTATGGAGAAGTATCCGGATGTTGTTTACAAATATAATCCTTTTTATCACATGACCAATACTTCAAAAAGCCTGATGATGGCACTACAGAGCATTGATGTGGGAGATACTCTCTGGCTTAATGGCGATGTTTTTCTGGAATCAGCAGTAGTAGACATTGTGTTGTCTGAAAAAGGCAATGTGATAGCTGTAAACAAGGCAAAATGTGATGATGAGGAGGTGAAGTACAAGACAGGTAGTGATGGCAGGATTGTGGAAATATCAAAAAGCGTAGAACGTGCAGAAGGTGAGTCCGTTGGAGTAAACAAGATCATTGCAGAAAGTTTTAACCCGTTTATGGAAAGCTTAGGCCAATGTAAAGATAGTGATTATTTTGAGAGGGGTATCGAGATCTGTATTTCCAAAGGAATGGATTTTTTTCCGGTTGATATTTCCAAGTGCAAGTGTGTTGAGATCGATTTCCAGGAGGATTTTGAAAAGGTGAAGGAGTTTTTTGAGTAATAAGTGAATTATGACCGAAGATATAAGGTTTCGTTAAGACAATTAGACATGAAAGGGCTAACAGAACTGTAATGTTGAAACTGGACAGGTTAAAGGCAGCGTTGAGTGAAAAGCTCTTTTTAAGTCCATCTGCACGACGATTGACGAATTATGCATACAGGGCGTTATTCAGAAAAGAAGGTGAAAATGTCAAAGAATACTGTCGACAGAATAGTTCAAGGGCATTGGTCGGTTTATCCATATCACATGTTCATTTCATGGAACATATAAGGGAACTGGTTGATGCTCTTAAGAGCGATGAAAAAATGTGTCCCGTTCTTTATACTACGACAAAACAGATACCAATGATGAAAGATAAAAAAACCGAAACATTCAAGTTTTTTTTATCCAGATATAACATTGCATACAACAAAGACCTGTTTGCTTACCCCTGGTTAAAATCTTCAAGGCTTAAATTGTTTCTTGAACTTACGTTATCATCGTATGGCAGTGAACTGAGATGTCCCAAGGTTTTATACACCCACGGAATGGCAGGGCTGAATTTCACAAAGGACTTTAAATATGTACGGTATCTTCAAAGGTATAATGCTGTCTTCCTTAACGGTCCATTACATAAAAAAGCTCTGCTTACTGCACAGGGATACTATGGTGTTGATTTGCCTCCGATGTATGAAGTCGGTTATCTGAGAGGTGACAGGCTTCTTAAGATGTCGGAAACCTTTAACCGAAGTCTGTTTCTTGAATCTCTTGGGCTTTCTGATGTCCCGACCGTTATGTATGCTCCAACGTGGGGAGACTTTTCTTCAACAACCGAGTGGATAGATAAGGTTGTAGAAGTGTGCGGGGATATGGGGATCAATCTGCTGCTCCGCCTTCATCCAATTGTGCTGACACTAAAAGCTAAATGGAAGACAGGGGGTGTTGACTGGAACAGGAAACTCCATGATATTGAAAAAAAATATTCTTATGTCAGGGTTGCAATGAGTCATGACATAGATGATATAATGCTTGCTTCAGATGTTATGATTACTGATGTGAGTGGTATGGCCCTCGAGTTCCTGACCATGGACAAGCCTGTGGTTTTCCTGCCGGCACCAAGATATTTTGAGATATACGGTACGGAAAGACCTGAAAAATGGTGCAGACCGGATTATGAAATAAAAGATGTGGCTGGATTGAAAAAGGACCTGAGAGGAGCGATAGAAGGAACCGGTTTTAAATTTCCTGTTGACGAACTGGTGTATAATAGAGGAAAGACGCTTGATGTAATGCTTCAAAGGATTGAACAGATCATTCAGAATGAATAGCAGAGTAGTAGGGGGGGGATTAAGAGCCTTTTTTATAAACGCAACGGCTCTCTGAATGCTTTCGGGTTGTTTGATTTCCTGTTGAAGGTTCAGAGACCGGGAAACTTGCAGAAAGAGGGAATTCATAATTATGGAAAATCACGTAGTATGGCACGACGGAGCTGTAAAGAGGTCTGACAGAAACGCTTTAAATAATCACAAGAGTGGGCTTGTATGGTTTACCGGACTTTCTGCATGTGGAAAATCCACTATTGTCCATAATGTTGAGAAAAAACTCTTCGTTCGGGGAATACGAACTTATGTTCTTGATGGTGATAATGTCCGCCACGGTCTGAATTCAAACCTTGGCTTCAGCCGTGAGGACCGCAAAGAAAACCTTCGCAGAATAGCCGAAGTTTCAAAGCTCTTTGCTGATGCCGGAATCCTTGTACTTGCTGCCTTTATCTCCCCTTACAGGGAAGACAGGGAGTATATCAGGGAAAGGTTTAAGGGAGATAATTTTTTTGAGATTTACGTGAAGTGTTCTGTGGAGGAGTGTGAGAGACGGGATCCCAAGGGTCAATACAAGAAGGCAAGGGCTGGGATCATAAAGAACTATACAGGCATATCTGCTCCTTATGAGGAACCTGAAAACCCTGATATGGTCATAGATACAGAAAACTTTGACCTGGAAAGCTCGGTTTCCAAGGTAATCGAGCTTCTGGAGAAAAGCAATATATTGTCCGTTAAATAATATTATCACTGTGCAGATTTTTTTGGGAGGAGTAATATTTGATTAAAGAGGATGCTGATAGCATTAAGGGACCTGTTTTTGTTGTTGGCAACAGCCGTAGTGGCACTACAATGATGGGTCATATATTGCGTAATCATCCAATGATTTTTACCCTCCATCATGAACTGCATTTCTTTGAACAGTTGTGTGCATCAGCAGATTATAATCGCGTTCTGTCTTTTGAGGAGTCAGTGAAACTGGCATCGCGACTTTTGTGCATTAACCACGATAGTTATTGGACGCAGGGAGACCCTGCCCGCTTTTCTGAAGAAGCCGAGACTGTTATACGTTCAATTCGGAACAGGTCAACGACACCTGTTGTTATATTCGAACAGTTCCTAAGGTATGTGGCTCTAAAAAACGGTAAACAGATTCCCTGCGACCAGACGCCCCGTTATATTCTCTATATTGCTGACATTCTGAAACTGTATCCGGATTCGCGTGTTATTAACATGATTCGCGACCCCCGACCGGTCTTGCTTTCTCAAAAAAATAAGTGGAAACGACGATGGATGGGATACAAGAACTTTCCTTTAAAAGAATCAATCCGTACTAAAATAAATTATCACCCGATTACTATAAGTATGCTCTGGAAAGCATCCGTCCAGGCTGTAAGCCGTTTTGTTGATCATCCAAGGGTTTTAGTGGTGAGGTTTGAAGATATCCTGACAGATTCCGAAACAGAAGTTAGGAGGATTTGTGATTTTCTTGGAGTGGATTTTTATAAAGAGATGCTCGATATTCCTCAGGGTGGTTCTTCGTTAAAGAAGTTCACTGCGAATAAGGGTATCGACAGCAGCAGGGTAGAGGCATGGCGGCAAGGAGGACTTAATCCAACAGAAATATATCTTTGTCAGAAGATCACCGGTACGTTAATGGAAAAGTACGGGTATGAGCCTGTGTCCACTAAAGTTAATCCTTTGACATTGCTTTGGTATCTTTTTTCACTCCCGTTAAAACTGGTTATGTCCTTTATTCTTAACCTTAAGAGGATGAAGAGCATTCCGGAGGCTATCAGGAGAAGACTTTTATGAGAAATTGTTTTTTTATCTCAGGTTAGGTTAGAGGGTATGATTTTGATAAATTGTCTGGTGTAAGTAGAAGGAGAGAATATGAATTGTCCATGTTTTGAGGTGCAAAGGCAATGAGGATAGTAGTTATTACAACAGATGAACCCTTTTATCTGCCCTTAACAATTCGAAAATTGCTCGAAAGTCCTGTGAGGGATGATATAAAAAAGATTGTCCTGTTGCCACCCACGGCCAGGAAAAGAACATGGAAGACTCTTATCAGGGAGCAGATGGGGTTTGGATATATATACTTTGTTTACAGGAGCCTTCAATACATTGTCTTTAAAATATTATCAAAAATGAATGTAGAGTTAAACGGGAGATATTATTCTGTTGAGGCAGTTGCAAGGGCTTATAAAGTTCCCTTGTCAAAAATCGATAATATAAACTCTGCTGAAGCGATAGAGAGTATTAGAGCTGACAGACCGGACCTGATTGTTTCACTGTCGGCAAGTCAGATATTCTCCAAAAAGGTAATTCGTCTTGCAACATGGGCAACAATTAATGTTCATAATGCCCCGTTGCCTAAATATCAGGGGATGCTGCCCAGCTTTTGGGTCCTGTATCATGGGGAGAAGGAGACTGCGACAACCGTTCATCTTATGGATGAAACTATTGATACAGGTGATATCATCGTTCAGAAAAGAGTGACTATCTCGGACAGTGAAACCCTTGACTCTTTGATTAAAAAGACCAAGCTTCTGACCGTAGATGCCTTGATGGAGGCCTTCAGGTTGTTTTCCGGGCATGATGGAAAACCACCAACAATACCGAACCTGCGAGAGAAGGCGACGTATTTCAGTTTTCCACAGAAGAAAGACATAAAAAAGTTTAAAAAGTCAGGAAGAAAGGTGCTATGGAAAGGCATATACTAACTGTTGATGTAGAAGATAATTTCACTTTCGATGAGTTGGCAAACAAAGAGGATTGGCCAATATACGAGGGGCAGGTAGTGGAAAACACCTTAAAGATACTCTCATTGCTCCGGCAATACAATGCAGGGGCCACTTTTTTTGTAGTTGGCATGCTGGCTGAAAGGCACCCTGAACTCGTAAAATACATAATGGATGATGGTCATGAGATAGCTTCACACAGTTACCTGCACAAGTCTTTAAGGGATGTTGCTATGGAGGATATAGAGGAGGATATAAGGAAGTCATCTGATATCCTGTCTTCCCTGACAGGAGAGCAGGTCCTTGGTTTCAGGGCGATGGGCTATACCATTCCACAGGATGAGACGACATTCTACGCTCTGCTGAAAAAACACGGCTATAAATACGATTCAAGTAAAAAGAAGAACAGGGAGGGCAACTGTCAGACAATACAGGAAGACCATCTATATCGTGTTTTCCCCTCTTCAGTTAAGTTATTGGGATTAAAGACCGTTTTTTCAGGGGGAACATACTTAAGGTTGCTTCCGGAATTCATTATAAACAGGGGTTTTTCACAGTATAGCCTGGCCGGGCAACCTGTAATGCTCTATGTGCACCCCTGGGAATTCAACAGGGATCAACCAAGAAGAAACGTCCGTTTCAAGTATAAAATACTGCAATCCCCTTTGACTTTCAGTACAGAGAGAAAGCTCAGACTTTTACTTGAAAAGTATGAGTTTGTGTCAATCAGGAAATATATTGGGGTTTAGGAAGATAGATATCTTACAGATTAACAATTATCACTATATCCGGGGCGGTGCCGAGCGGTATTATTTTGAGGTTACACGGCTGCTTGAAGATCGTGGTCATAGAGTGCATTGTTTTTCTGTGAAGCATGAAAGCAATCTGACATCACCCTATTCAAAGTATTTCGGCAGGCCGATGAGCTTTGATGCTGGACAGGGCCTGGTAAAGAAACTTGGAACCGCATTGAGGATGCTTTATTCTTTTGAGAATAATAAGTTAATGCGGAGGCTGCTGTCTGATTATAAGGTTGATATAGCTCACGCCCATAATATTTACCACAGGGTCTGTCCTTCCGTGTTTGATGTTTTAAGAAAACGCAAGATACCGGTTGTCATGACGCTTCACGATTATAAGCTTGGATGTTCAACCTATAACTTTTACAGAGATGATCATATATGTTCAGAATGCCTGTCGGCTGGAAGGTACAGGGTAATTAAAAACCGCTGTACAAAAGGGTCATTAACACAGAGTATGTTTCATTATCTGGAGGCAGAGGTCCACCGCATGCTTGATATATACGGTAAAAATGTGGATTTTTTTATATGTCCGAGTCTTTTTTCACTCAGAAAACACGCAGAGATTGGAGTGGATGAAAAGAAGTTAGTCCACATACCCAACTTTATAAATACTGCTGATTACGAGCCTGATTACGAAAGGCGTGATTATATCCTCTTTGCCGGACGCCTCTCCGGAGAAAAAGGTATTCGTACATTACTGGATGCTGTAAAGGGTATTGATCTTCAACTCAGAATAGTCGGAGAGGGACCGATGGGGGATGAATACAGGACTTATGTAAAGGATAAAAAGATTAGCAATGTTGTATTTGAGGGATACAGGACGGGTGAAGACCTCAAAAATCTCTTCAGGAATTCTGCCTTCCTGCTGCTTCCTTCCGAGTGGTATGAAAACGCGCCGATGACTGTGCTTGAGGCTTTTGCCTATGGCAAGCCCGTTGTTGGCTCTGACATAGGCGGAATACCTGAAATGGTGGTAGAAGGTAAGACAGGTCTGCTCTTTAAGCCCGGAGATTATAAGGAGCTAAGAGAAAAGATTAATTACCTTGTTTCCAGGCCATCCATGATTGTTGAGATGGGCAAGGAGGCGAGAAAGAAGGTTGAAGAAAAATACAATGCAGATGTTCATTATCAGAGCTTGATGGAGATTTATGAAAGGGCCTGCGGGAAAAAGAACATATGAAAATCGCATACATTGTACTTAAGGGAATGCCACTTGGCGGTGGAATTGAAAAGTACACGGAGGAACTCGGTTCAAGGCTTGTAGAGAAGGGACATGAAGTCATTGTATACACAATGAGGCATTATGGGGCCAGAGACGGCGTATACAGGGGGATGAGAATAAAGACCGTTCCCACCCTGAAGAGCAGAAGTCTTGAGAAACTCACGGCTTCATTTCTGGCAGCCGTTGAGCAATGTCTTGAGAAGGATGTGGATATTGTCCATTTTCACGCCTTTGGCCCTGCAATGTTCTGTTTTATTCCAAGACTCTTTCACAGGAAGGTTGTAGTTCAGGGTCACGGGCTTGAATGGAAGAGATCGAGATTTGGGAGGGTTGGAAGATTCTTTCTGAAATTGGCAGAGCTTCCATCTGTGAGGTTTCCCAATACTGTGACAGTGGTCTCCAAACAGCAAAAAAAGTACCTGATGGATACCTATGGCATAGAATCAGTTTTTATCCCCCCGGGAGTTAATCCTCCAAACATGGAGAAGCCGGAACTTATAAAAGAGTATGGACTTCATGGAAATGATTATATTCTCTTTATGGCAAGGCTTGTAAGGGAGAAGGGCGCACATTACTTAATAGAGGCTTATAAGAGGCTTAACACGGATAAGAAACTCGTAATCGCGGGTGATGCCAAGCATGAAGATATCTACAAGTCAGAGCTCTACCGAATGGCAGAGGGGAATAGAAATATAATTTTTACGTCTTTTGTGACAGGGAAGATGCTTGATGAACTCCTTTCGAACAGTTATCTCTTTGTTTTACCTTCCGAGATGGAGGGTTTGCCGATTGTCCTTCTTGAGGCAATGAGTTATGGTAACTGCTGTCTTGTCAGCAATATTCCTGAAAACCTTGAGGTTCTGAATGATTCTGGCTATATGTTCAGGAACAAGGATATTGATGACCTCTCGGCAAAGCTGCGCTATTTGATAGAGAACCGTAAGGCTGTGGAGATGGTAAAGGAGCGGGCAAAGAGCCATGTCCTTGAAACTTATCACTGGGACAGGATTACTGTGCAGTTTGAAGAGCTTTACAGGAAACTCTTGTAACCCGGATTGAACGATTATTATTTAACCGGCAAAATACAGAGTTTTTAACTGCATAAGAGTTTATTGCACAAACAGAAGAAAAGCTTCTCTTTCTCTTTTCTCTTATGTCATTCTGAATTTATTTCAGAATCTATAGAAAACAATAGGGTGAGAGATGCAGACGATGAGGTAACAGCCGAAGGAGAATACCTGAAAAAATTTCATTAACTCGATGAACATTTATTTATATAGTCCGAAACCTTTTGTACATAACTGTGAAAGGCAGTAACTTGATGAATCGTAGATTAAGGTATCGAAAATGAAATTTTTCAGGCACTCTCCTTCAGCTGGACACGGTTTATGGACACCCACGGTTGAAACGGCATGGTTACTTCCTCTTCAGTGCCTTCTCGACCGTCCTGATAGCGCAGAACTCGCCGCACATGCTGCAAACTTCTGTTTCTGAAGGCGGGACTTCAGAGCGGTAACGCCTTACTTTTTCGGGATCAAGGCTCAGGTCTATCTGCCCGTTCCAGTCAAGGGCCTTTCTCCGGCGAGCCATTTCCATGTTGCGCTCTATTGCCCCCGGTATACCCTTGGCAATATCTGCAGCATGGGCTGCAATTTTTGATGCTATTACGCCTTCTCTCACATCGTCAATGGATGGCAGCCTGATATGTTCTGCAGGGGTGACATAGCAGAGGAAGTCAGCCCCGGCTGATGCTGCCACCGCACCGCCAATGGCAGCTGTTATGTGGTCATAACCCATGGCAATATCCGTTACGAGCGGGCCAAGGACATAAAAGGGCGCACCATTACACAGTTCTTTTTCCATCCTTATATTAAGCTCAACCTGATTCAGGGGAACATGGCCAGGTCCTTCGATCATGCTCTGAATCCCGGCATCCTGTGCCCTCTGGTGCAGCTCTCCAAGTATGATAAGCTCCTGTACCTGTGCCCGGTCTGTGGCATCTGCAATACATCCCGGTCTCATGCCATCACCAAGACTGAGAGTCATGTCGTATTTTTTTGCAATATCGAGCAGTCTGTCATAATACTCATAGAGCGGGTTTTCCCTCTCGTTGTATATCATCCATTCAACTAAAAAAGCACCACCTCGGCTTACTACATCAAGTATCCGGCCCTCGTTGCGCAGGTGTTTTACAGTATCAAGAGTAAGTCCTGAATGGACGGTGATGAAATCAACTCCCTCCCTGCCATGGTCTTCAATAACATTGAACAGATCCTCTACAGTCATCTTTGCCATTGAGCCATAGACCTCTACTGCCCTTACGATCGCCTCATAAATGGGAACAGTTCCAATGGGCACAGGAGATTTTCTGAGCATCAAGCTCCTCATGTCCTTTATTGGACCGCCTGTGGAAAGGTCCATAACTGCATCTGCACCGTAACTGACGAGGGTGTCCAGCTTCTCCAGCTCTTCTTCAAAAGAGATGCGGTCCTTTGATGTGCCGATATTTGCATTGATCTTTGTCTTGAGCCCTTTGCCTACTGCAACCGGTTCAATCTGGTGAATATTATTGCGGAGGATTACAGTAACTCCTTCTGCAATGTCCCTGCTCAATATTTCGGGGGAGGTGCCTTCCAGCTCAGCGCATCTCCTGACCTCTTCTGTTATTTCTCCGCTTTTTGCTGATTCTATTCTTGTCATAGTGTTAACCTCGGGTTTTCAATGTTTACAGGAGCATTCCTTCAAGGGGACTGCTTGCAGTTGCATAAAGTTTTTTCGGAATTCTGCCTGCCTTATAGGCAAGTCTTCCGGCAATAACGGCATGTTTCATTGCCCCGGCCATTGCAACAGGGTCTTTAGCGCCGGCAATTCCTGTATTTATAAGTGCCGCATCACAGCCAAGCTCCATTGCAATTGTTGAGTCAGAAGCAGTTCCAACACCGGCATCAACAATTACAGGGGCATCAACAGTCTCAAGGATTATCTTTATATTATACGGGTTTCTTATGCCGAGGCCGGACCCGATAGGCGCACCAAGAGGCATGACTGCTGCAGCGCCTGCATCAACGAGCCTCTTTGCAATAATTGGATCATCGTTGGTGTAAGGAAAGACAATGAAGCCCTCTTTTGCAAGAATCTCTGTTGCTTTGAGGAGTCCGCAAACATCCGGAAAGAGTGTTTTTTCATCACCTATAACCTCAAGCTTGACCATGTCGGAGACTCCGGCCTCCCTTGCAAGGCGCGAATATCTCAGGGCATCCTCGACCGTGTAACAACCAGCTGTATTGGGAAGGATTTTGTATCTCTTCGGGTCTATGTAGTCAAGTAGATTGGGTGATTTCCTGTCCAGGATATTTATTCTCCTGACTGCAACTGTGACAACGTCTGTGCCTGATTCTTCAATTGCCTTTGCTGTTTCCTCAAAATCCCTGTATTTACCCGTTCCAACCCACAGTCTTGACTTAAACTCCACTCCCCGTATAATAAACCTGTCTTCCATAACATCCTCCTCCTACAAAACTTACAACCTCTACTGTATCACCATCATTAAGCTGAAAATTCCTGTAATCAGACTTGCTTATAATCTTGAGATTTACTTCTACAGCAACCCCCGCCGAATGAATATTAAGCTCCTTCAGGAGGTCTTCCACACTCTTTATATCTCCGGTGATATATTCCTCTCCGTTTAAGTGTATTCTCATATTTAACTGAAGGATTGGAGCCTTGAATTTTAATTACTCCATTTCTCCATCACTACAATGGCTTATCTATAGTGACAAAAAAAGCCGTATCCCTGGATGGAATACGGCTTCCATCCCTTTCCCTACGCCGGTATAACCCGGATCAGGTTCTATGGGTCCCCCGCATTGAGTTTTTGCGGGGCTCTCAGGCTTGTGCCTCCCCCAGGGACATCAGAAACTTATGTTCAGGCTAACAAATAATACGGTGACGTCTCACGGTAACGAAGCCCGTATCGTAAGACGTTTAAAGGTTACGTGATAATACGAAAGGACGTGACCGCTGAACGAAACGGGCCTTGTTACCGTAACCACTTGTTCCATGATTAAAGTATAGTTAATAGAAGGAATAAATGTCAAACAGGTATTTCAGTGTTCTTCTCAATTGAGTATAATATCTCAACAATCACCCTGTTTGAAAGGAGCATTCCCTTTTCAGTCAGACGAATCCAGCCGTTTTTCTTCAGAATCAGACCTTCCTGTTCAAGGTGATGAATCAGTTCAGGGGAGGTTGATATTCTATCGGTGTTTATTCCCCTGTCTGTCCTGAGCTGTAAAAATATCTCCTCGTTGATCCTGTCGAGGTCTGTCAGTGTTATCTCTTCCACTACTGCAGTGCCTCGTTCTTCCATAAGACGGATATAAGCTGTGGTGTCCTGGATATTACGCAGCCTGGTCTCGTGGACAAGGGTATGGGCTGAGGCCCCAAATCCCAGATACTCTCCCCGCATCCAGTAGTTCATATTGTGTCTGCAATGATAGCCTTTCCGGGAATAACTGGAGATTTCATAATGTAAGTAATCTTTTCCTGTAAGTGAGTCTGATACAAGTTCATACATGGCAATTTTGTCATTATCGGACGGGAGCGTTATTGTTCCCTCAGACAGCATATATGAGAGTGGAGTGTTTTTTTCAATGGACAGTTCGTATGCTGAGATATGAGGCGGGTTGTAGCTGAGTAGCTGTTTTAAATTGTCTCTTAATCCTGCATGGTCCTGTCCGGGTATGCCATACATTATGTCGACAGAGAAATTATCAAAATGCCTGCCTGTCCATTTCAATGCATTCCGTGAGTCATTTTCATCGTGTATTCTTCCAAGGAATCTGAGTTCCCCGGGGTTCATTGACTGTAAGCCTATGCTTAACCTGTTAATACCTGTATTACTCAGAGCCCTGATTTTGTGGAGATCTATGGTTCCGGGATTAGCCTCGAGTGTTATCTCGGCTCCATGGACAGGATGGAATTTTTCTTGAAGCTTGTTTATTATTGCCTCTATCTCTGAAGGTTCAAGTAAAGAAGGTGTTCCCCCTCCGATATAGACGGTCTTTATCTTGCCGGCAAACGGAGTCGCTCCTATTTCTTTCATTAATGCCTTCAAGTAGCGATCTTTAATGGGTTCATTAAAAGGTATAGATGAGAAATTGCAGTAGTTGCATTTTTTTATACAAAAGGGGATATGAATATAGATTGCAGCGGACATATATTATGTATTATAGCCTAAACAGGGTTGAAATAGAGTAGTCTGGCAGTGGTAATACGGCAGGGCATCCCTTAAATATAACCCTGAGGTTGCCCTGCCGTATTTTACAATATCAAGTTTAAAAGTTATTTGCCTTCTATACGCTTGATTAAGTCTTCAGCCTTCTGGTTTCCGCTCAGCAGCCTGCCGTCAGGGAGAATGATGGCAGGAGTTCCCCTTATCCCGAGTTTTTTAGCAAGTTCTATATTCTTGTCAATAGCATCTGTTGTGCACGTGGGCGCAGGAATGGGTTTCTTTTCATAGGCATCTTCAAGCAGTTTGAGAGATTTCTCGCACACTATGGTCTTTGACTTGTTATAAGCATCAGGATGAATGCTTGTCAGTGGATACATCTTGAGATAAAAGGCTATATCTTTTCTTTTCTCTACAATTTTCTTCATCTCCTGATGAAGTTTTGCACAGTAAGGTCAGTCAGGGTCACCAAAGACTATAACTTTATACTTTGCATCTGCTTTACCCATTAGCAAGGCATCGTCAAGAGGTATCTGTGAAGTATCGATCCTGTTCATATCAGTCATTCTCTGCTGTGTCAGGTTGACCTTTGTCTTTACATCAACAATTGACCCCAGCACCAGATTTTTCTTTGAGGAGTCTATGTAGAGGAGGACTTTTTTGTCTCCGACTTCAAGGCTGACTTCACATAGACCCTCAATTGGTGATTGCTGAACACCAACTACTTTTGCACGAGGGTCAAACCCTTTCAGGATCTCGTAGGCCTCGTCTTTGGAGATATTACATTTGCCGGATGCTGCGAGGGAGGGCGTTGTTACACTGAACAACAGAAACATCAACGAGGACAACAGGATAAAAAGTTTAGTCATACAGACCTCCGTTCCAGATTTTTAATTATTATAGTAACACATTATGAAAAAAATATGAACATGCTGATGTTGTAATTTTCAGGCTATTTTCTATATCATTTATATAATTATGGTCTCTGACATACGAAAGATTGAATTATTTAAAGGCCTTGAAGAAGAGGATCTAAAGGAGATCGAGCCTTATCTGCGGGCATCATCGTTTTCAAGGAAAGAAGTAATTTTTGCAGAAGGTGACCCTCCGGACTATCTTTACTTTGTAATGAAGGGAAAGGTCAAGATAACCAAGCTGTCACAGGACGGCAAGGAGATAATTATAGAGATTATATCTCCCTTTGATTTTTTTGGCGGTGTTGCCGTTATGAGGGGGTTCCCCTATCCCGCAAATGCTGTGGCTATGGAAAAGACGGATCTTTTAAAAGTCTCAAGGAAGGACCTCTTGAGAATACTGGATCGATTCCCGTCCCTGATGTATTGCATGACAATGAACCTTGGCGACAGAATGAGAGGAGCCCACGAAACCCTTAAAAATATTGCACTTGAGCGTGTTGAGGCAAGGATAGTCTCGTTACTTCTGAAACTTGCTGAAAACCTGGGTAAACAGACAGATGAAGGCGTTCTTATCGATATGAGGCTTTCCAGACAGGATATTGCCGATATGGTTGGTACTACTGTTGAAACTGCTATCAGGACAATGACCAGATTCAGGAAATCAGGGTTAATCAGGGAAGTGGATGGCAGGGTTTTGATAACAGACCCCAAGGGGCTGAGCTCCCTGGGGTCTTGGGAATCTTGAAGTTTACCGCAGCGACTAACCCTCTTCTTTTGCAAACAGTGTTGCAATCATGTTATAGAAGAACAGAAAGATTGAGAAAACCTCGATCAAACCGCTAATGACAGTGAGAGTCCTGTAAATGCCGGCATCGCTATAGTATGTTCCCAGCGTATAAAAGATTGCAAGGCCAACAAGCCCAAGGTTTGCCAGCCAGAATTGCACCTCAGCCATTATAGAGCTTTTTAAAAGCCTTCCCGAGAATCTTGGCAATATGTGGTATCCCACTCCATAGATCATCATGGATACCCAGCCAAGCAACATGAGGTGGGAGTGAGCAAATCTAAGGGTAAGTAACTCAGGGGTTATAATCATTAGTACGCCTAAAACAGAGGCTGCTCCAAGATATACCAGGCTCATGAGAATAAAGTTTTTTACGAATCTGTCCATAAATGACCTCCTTATGTTACGGGACTATCTCTTTTTTTCTGTGTTCTTTAATTACTCTAATGCCTTTGTACCTATACTTTAATATAATGTGGGGATTCTTTCCATGATTCATGTCATAAGTGATTGATTTTTCGTATTGTAAGTTATATCATATTGTTATCACATAGTGACATATATCAAGGGTGACTGGATGAAAAGACATATTATAGTGCTGGTATTGCCATTTTTATTATGCGCAACTGCTTATGGAATGGTTTTCAATGAGACGCGGATAAACGTCAGGAAGGTTACCATAATAATTGCCGATAATCTCAGGCTTCCCAATATAACAGAAGGAAAGATAATATTTACGGACATTGGACAGAACAGGATAAGGACACTCAGGAGGATTGACATTATAGTTGACAAGTATGGACAAACAGCGGGTGTCAGGCTTCTGTATGAAGATGATCTCTCCGGCCTGAAGAGCCTGTACCTGCATAAAATAAAGGCCCTTCTGATCGAGGAGGAAAAGAAACCCCTTACGAGGAAAGGTGTAATAATCAGAACTATTACTGCAGATGAACTTGCAAGCCCCTGGTAAATTCGGGAGCCTTTTAGACGGAAATTGATAAACAGGTTTATATCATGAATTGCTTGTTTTAGTGCTATGTTTCTGTATAAACTTCAATCAGGAGGTTGCTATGAATCTTGGTAAAAAGAGGTTGTATTACCTTATTCTGCTTGCGCTTTTCGTTTCATCCTGTGTGTCAACAACCGCAGAGGTTCAACAGCAGCCCGCTGCTCCAACTATTCAGCAGGCCCAGACCTATAATGGTCCAAAGGCAAGGATTACAGTTGCTCGTATAAAGTGTAAGGCTGCGAAGTGTGCGGGGTCAATCGGTGATGGTCTGAGAGATATGCTCATCAGCGGACTTTTTAAAACAAACCGGTTTGTGGTTCTGGGGGGGAGAGAAGAGCTCAGGGAGATAAAAGAAGAGATTGATCTTGCCCGAAGCGGGTATGTAAAAGAGAGTGAGGCTCCGCGGGCCGGAGGGTGGGAATCTGCTGATATTATAGTGCTCGGTTCCATAACTGCATTTGAGCCAAAGTCTGGCGGGGTGGGTATCGGTGCCGGAGGGCTGTTGCCCGGTGTTTTAGGAGGTGTCAGGTTTGGCAAGGACGATGCTTATATATCCATGGACCTCAGAATTATCGATGTGAGGACAAGGAGGATTATAAACACAACCACTGTAGATGGAAAGGCATCCTCTTTCAGGGTCGGGGGGCTTGGATTTGGCTGGGGGGGTGTTGGAATCCTTGGTGCAGGGTTGAGCGTGTATAAGAATACACCTATGGAGAAGGCTGTAAGGGTAATGATAGACAAGGCCGTTAATTTCATCTCATCCCATACACCGGAGAACTATTACAGGTATTAATACGGAAGAATTACTGGATCATTGGCACATTTATCCTACAGCAGGTATTCTGCGAGGTTTATCCTGTATTTGTTGGGATCGAGGGTCCTGACTATGCTCTTGAGGTATTTGCCTGCGGAGTCTTTTTCCGTAAGGTCTGTGATAAAGCCTTTCGTCTTTCTGCCTGCACTGTCTACAATTATCATCACTCTTGGTCTGTCGGCAAAGAGGGGATTGCATTCATAAACGAGTCCCATCTCGCGTGTGTCGAGCAGCACAAGTGAACCAACAGGATATATCCCGATCATATTGACAAAGAATTTTGAGAGAATCGGATCAAGCTGGCTGCCTGCACGTTCCATTATTATACTGAGTGCCCTGTCCGGTGCAAGAGGCACCCTTGCATAAACCCTTGAAGAGGTCATTGCATCATACTGATCTGCTATAGTAAGTACCCTTGTATAGAAATCAAGCCTGATCGGGTTGCGTACTTTTGGATATCCGGAATAGTCATAGTTTAGATGATGTTCAAAGGCAACCACCGCACTCCGGATAGAGGTTTTGTCTATTCCTTTGAGCTTTAGTATTGTCCTGGCCCCCCAGTAGGGATGACGTTTTATTACCCTCCATTCCTCTTCAGTAAAGGCCGTTGGCTTGTTTAAAATCTCTTTTGGAATCTCCATCTTGCCGATATCATGGAAAAGGGCGACAAGTCCCAACTCCGTAAGGGCCTTGCTGCTAAGGCCGATTTTCTGACCTATGGCGATTGAAAGAACACTAACATTGACGGAGTGGTGATAGGTATATTCATCGTAGTCCTTTATAGCAGTCATTCCAATAAGGAGCTGTTCCTCCGAGAGTATAAGATCGACCATTGATTCCACGACCCTCTTTGCCACTTTCATATTTACCTTCTCTCCGGCCCTCAGTTTGGTCATGACACCTTTTGTAAAGTATACGGCATTAAAATAGGTCTTCTTGACAATCTTTCTTTGGTCTATGTTTCCATCTTCCTTAATCTTTTTTAACTTGTCAATTCGAATGTTTTGAGTGTTCTCAAGAGAAGCCTTCATGGCCTCATAGGGGGTGCTGGAATATGTAGCATTTATAAATACCTTCAGAAAGGCCTTGAGGTCATCAGTATGAAGTAGGGGTTCAAAGATTACTGTTCCCAGTTCTCTTTTCTGAAACTCCCGCAAGAGGTAGTCAAAATTCAGTAGATACTCAAGGGGGTATCTTACGCGGGAGTCATTTATATAGAAGAACTCTCCAATGAGATCTATCCTTAAGCTGCCTTCCGCTTCTGTCAGAGGGGTTAGAAGGTTTAGAAATTTTTCTATGGCATCTATAACGGCAACATTATCAATATCATGAAAATGACCGGTCCTCAGTACAACACCAAGCTGATTTATTATGGTCTTCCCGGCTACTTTGAGATCAACCTCTGTTTTTTTCATCCGTTATCCTCTTAATAGCGAGCTGGACGTTTTCCCGTAGAAGTTTGTTTTTCGAATTCTGTAACTTCATAAGGCTCTCCAAAGCCTCTTCTGTTCCAATGATTCCAAGGCCGTGTGCAGCAGCAGCCCTTATCTCAAAGTTTTTAGCCCGTTTAAAGAGAGTTTTCCTCTTAAAGTTCCTGATCAGCAAGCCAATGACATCACTGTCTTTCCATTTAGCAATTACTTCATAGAATTCCTTCTTTTCGTTATAACTTTTGTTTCTGAAATCCCTGGCAGTTATTCTATCAAGAATTATCTTTTTGGATACAGGGGTTCCAATAAGTCCTATTGCCCTGACAGCGGCAAGCCTTACCAGTTCGTCAGTATCAGACAAGCAATCCCTTAGTACCGGCAATACGTTTCCTGTCCCCATTACGCCAAGGGTACGTATTGCCTCTTTCTTTACCCTCCTGTCAGGGTGTCTGACAGCACGTGTAAGGTACTCTACAGCTGACGTGTCCCCAATTTGTCTTAGAATACATATAATGTTTCTCACTACATACCATCTCCTGTCGAGCAGGCCTTTTGCGATGGTGGGTATATCTTTTTTGCCGAGTTCCGACAGTATGCTTATGATAGTCTTTCGTGCCGGGGCATTTCTTAACTCTCCCAGGATATGGATAAGTGGAGGGATTGCACTCTTGTCCAGCAGGGAGGCAAACTCGTACAGGAGTTCTTCATTGAACTCTGCACCCTCGTCGAGTATCTCTCCAAGAAGTTTGACGAATTTTGCTGAGTTCACAAGCCTTTTCAAATCTTTCAGGCAGACAGCTGCATCCTTGTCATAAATATCCTCTGTGGTGCTTTGCTCTATTTTTTTTAGTGTATAAACTGCAGCTTCCAGATTTCCAAGGTTTATTGCAAACTCAAGTGTAGAACCTATAAAACCTGTCAATTCCTTATATTCTCCCATGCCTTCTGCATATGCCAACATCTCAAAGAGCAGATGTATCAGGGTGATGCTCTTATCATGTGGATCATTCTCTATTTCCAGTATAATGCTCCCAAGATCCTCACCGGTAAGGGGGACTACATTTACCCCTGATTCCTTTTCAAGACCAAAGGCATCTTCATAGGCACTCAAGATACCTTCGTTATTATTAGATGCTTTTTTTGCTTCCTCAATAGCCCTTTCTTCATAGGTTTCATCTGCTAAGAGAATTGAATCATCAACAATATAATGTATGAACTGAAAATCTTTTTCCCACATCAGTGTTACAATATCATCGTCAAGGACCTCCCTTTCAAAGTCTACGGAAAGTGTACTTAAAAAGTCTTCCATTTCTTTCTTCGGAAGCCCTTTATTGAAGGTCAGCTCCCGAATTCCATCCTTGAAAAAAAAGAGAGCGAGATTTTCTTCTTTTTCATCGCTGTGGTATACCGTTTCACCCTCGAAGAATATATCGTGCTGTTTGATCTTGAGGGTGAGAGAGCCGGAAGAATCAAGAATTGTGGTTATCCTTGAATATACATTGTTAATTGTTCTGGCATAGACGGGATTATTTTCCGGATAGATTCTGAGATTCTTTTTTGCCTTGATGAGTTCCTGGATAGTCTCTTTTACATCCTGTGTGAGGGTCATGATTATTATTGAAATAGCTGTTTGCGCTCTTTAAGGTAATTTCTTATGATTACCTGGGCATTGTTTAGCCGCTGAAGCCTCATGTTTCTCTTCCTGATTGCCAGAATATCATTGAAGGGAAACTTTTCTCCCCGAATCTCTGTCTGTATATGTTGAATTTCCTGGTAGAGTTCTTTTATCAGCTCCATCTCCAGGGGTTTAAGAAAAATAGGATTCACAGTGACATAGCCTTCAGCTATATCCCATGAAATGGCCTTTATGCTTTTTCCTCTAATTCCCTTCATCTGCAGGCTTCTTTTTCGAGAAGATTTTTGAGATAATTATGCCAGCCTCATAAAGAAGAATAATAGGAACAGCCATAAGTGTCTGGTTAAAGGCATCAGGTGTTGGTGTCAAGACGGCTGCAAGAACAAAAGCCAGAAGAACGGCATATTTTCTGTTTTTTGCGAGTGTCTTTGGTGTTACCACGCCAGCCCTTGTGAGAAACAGAATTACTATAGGCAGCTCAAATACAGCACCAAAGGAGAGGAGGAATTTCAGGCAGAAATCAACATAGCTGCCCACGGAAATCATTGGTGTCAGGGATGCCGTCTTGTAAGTCAGGAGAAACCCCATGGCAAAGGGCAGGATAATAGTAAAGCAGAAGAGGGCTCCGATAAGAAACAGCAAAGTTCCGGATACAACAAAGGGGCCTACATACTTTTTTTCTGAAGGCATGAGCCCAGGTGCAATAAACTTCCACAATTGATACAGGGCTACCGGTAATGCAAGTACGATACCGGCAACCATGGCTACCTTTATATTCATCCAGAATGCCTCTGCCGGTGCAAGAAAGACAAGCTTTTGAATAGGTGAATCTTTAGTTATGAACTCTATGTAGGGTGAAGTAGTCTTTAAATGGAGGTCTGACCTTAGAGGAAGTGTCAGGAGTCTGAATAGTTGCTCCGAAAAGTTAAAGGATAAGCCAAAACCAATCAGTACGGCAACAAAGGATTTTATTAACCGCTGCCTCAGTTCAGTAAGATGCTCAGTAAAGGGGAGTTTTTCCTCAGCCATCTACTCCGTTTTCCTCCCCGCTTCTCCTCCCTCATCTCCTGAAATCTCCCTATCCGCTTTATCATCTGCTTTATCATCTGTTTTTTCTGTTAAAGGCGGGATGTCGTCTTTCTTTTCTTTTGCTGTTAACCCTTCTTTTGCTGTTATCCCTGTGAGGTCAACTCTTTGAAATGTATCTGACAACCCTTCACGGAGGGGATCGTGTACCTCTTTTACCTCTGTATCTATCTGGTCTTTAATCCCGTTAATGGCTTTCTTTAATTCAGCCACACCTTTGCCGAGTGAACGGGCAAGCTCTGGTAGTTTTTGCGGTCCAAAGACAATCAGGACAACTGCAAAAATAACAATAAGTTCCTGCATTCCTAAATCAAACATGTTATTACCTCAACCTTATACTAACGTAAATATAGCCCCTGTCTCTCTTCATAAGTAACAGGACGGCATCTCTCTTACCAAGTTCCTTGATCACAGAGGCCATCTCCTCTGCGGATGTAACCCTCTTTCGATTGACCTCCAATATAATATCCCCTTTCCGAATATTCTGTCTTTTAGCCGGGCTGTTTTCAATAACTCCAAGGATTACTACTGCACCGCCATCCCTGATTCCCATCTGTTCTGCAATAGCAGGGTGCATGGTTTTAGTCCTTAATCCCAGCATCTTCTCAATTACAAGTTCCGGTGTTTCGATGCCCTTACCCAGCTTTTCAATGATAACATTTAGCTCGAGTTCCTTTCCTTCCCGGAAGATTTTCAGGTTGACCCCTGTTCCAACGGGAGTTGAAGCTACGAGTCTTGGAAGCTCGTGCATGTCTACTATCTTTTTACCATTATACCCGACTATGATGTCTCCTCGCTGTATACCTGCCCTGTCAGCGGGTGAATCTTTTGTAACATCTGTTACCAGTGCGCCGTGTCTGTCGCTGAGTCCAAAACTCTCGGCGATTTCCGGCGTAACCTTCTGAACGGTAACACCAAGCCAGCCCCTTTCAACAAATCCCTTTTCTTTAAGTGAAAGCAGGATATCCTTTGCAAGGTTAATGGGAATTGCAAAGCCGATTCCAATGTTACCGCCGGATGCGGTGAATATGACAGTGCTGATACCTACAACCTCGGCATTCATATTAAATAGGGGGCCTCCCGAGTTGCCGGGGTTTATTGCTGCATCGGTCTGGATAAAATCATCATAGGGCCCTGAGCCTAATACCCGGCCCTTGGCGCTCACAATGCCTGCGGTGACCGTGTTGCCGAGGCCAAAGGGGTTTCCTATGGCAATAATCCAGTCACCCACCTCAAGGGCATCTGAGTCCCCCAACGGGGCCACTGGAAGAGGTCTGTCAGACTCTACCTTGATAAGTGCTATATCAGTCTTTGGGTCCCTTCCCACAACAGTTGCCTTGTATTCGGTCTCATCCCAGAGTCTTACCCTTATATCCTCTGCCTTGTCTATGACATGGTTGTTGGTCAGTATATAGCCTTCTTCATCGATAATAAAACCAGAGCCAAGGGATTGTCTCCTTAACTTCTTTTCCTCATCACGATAAGGGGTGCCAGGCAGGAAGGGAGAGGACCTGGCTTTCTCTTTAATTATCTGGGTAGTGCTGATATTTACTACACTCTTTGCCCTTAATTTGACGATACCCGAGAATGTTTCAGGGACAGGTGAGGCAGAGGTGAGGCTGAACATCATCAGAATAATTGTTATTACAGCAAGGGAAAGTCTTTTTTTCATGTTTTTCCCTCTTTATAATAGATCCTCTTCACCTTTACCTGATCCAGGGGAAAAAGGCTTAGTGTCAGGAATATCCTTAGCTCAGGGGTTCTGTTTTTAAAATCATAACCCACCCCCAGGGCGGCATAAGAGTTTGAAGATATCTTGACCCTGTACCCCATCTTGCCTTCCACCAGGTCTATGTGGTCAGAGAAATGACTCTTTTTAACGATTAATTCACTTAAAATGTTAAAACTATGGGCAGCGGCAAGGTCGAGGCCGAGCCTCAGCTCCACCTCGTCCTCCATGGAGGAACTGGTAGACTTGAAGTAAAAGAGATTTCCATGCCCCCGGAAGGGACCCACACGCTTGCTTATAAGCAGGGCTCCACCAACATGGCCAAGTGTAGAAAAAGTCTCTTTGCCCGGAATTGAAAACCCGAATAAATAGGAAATTGACGGACCAAGGCGTTTTTCGGACAGGATATTATACTTGTATCCTATACTTGTATCACCGATTCCCCCTGTGCCACGATAGTTAAAGATAAAAGGGATACTTGTCAGTATCTCGATCTTGTCTGTCAGTCCATAGGAGGCGTTTATGAATAGCCTGTAAAAGTTGGGCTCAATTGATCGTTCGAGGGAGAACATGATGCCGGGTTTGTCTTTTTCAATTGTATAGGCACTCAGGGTTGAGAAGGTGCCGTAGGGTTGTACAGGTTGAAACCCTTTTGTATCAAAGGCGGCTGAAGAGTCAACATCCGTCAGGGCCAGGAGAAGGATGATCAGGAGGGTTATCTTCTTCATTACTAAAAATAGCAGAAATCCGGGCACTGTGTCAACGAAAGGGACACATCCTGTTCTCGTATTTCGGGCAGTTATGATATTATAGACACTGCATTTTTGATATTAACATCAGGGAGGATAGAGTTGGAGAAATATGAACCTGGGAAGGTAGAACTCAAGTGGCAGACCTACTGGGAGGAGAGAGGCATTTTCAACTCCGCTGTTGATGAGAAGAAAGAGAAGTTTTACTGTCTCGAGATGTTTCCGTATCCCTCGGGCAGGATTCATATGGGTCATGTGAGGAATTACGCAATTGGTGATGTCATTGCACGATACAAGCGGATGAAGGGATTTAATGTGCTGCATCCGATGGGATGGGATGCCTTTGGCCTGCCCGCGGAAAATGCAGCCATAACCCACGGTCTTCATCCTGCAAAATGGACTTATGAAAATATAGAGTACATGAAGACCCAGCTTAAGAGGATGGGTTTCAGTTATGACTGGTCGCGGGAGTTGACCACCTGCAGCCCTGAATATTATAAATGGAACCAGTGGT
>UOGH01000075.1_pt1 | contig 27744 bp, 16 predicted proteins | sample 1989771 | NCBI WGS metagenome assembly UOGH01 (sample SAMEA4712198, study PRJEB27164) | hydrothermal vent metagenome | biome: marine basaltic hydrothermal vent biome; feature: marine hydrothermal vent; material: mineral | place: Pacific Ocean | collected 2011-06-14/2011-07-23 | depth 1691 m | reverse complement strand
GGACGTTAAAGAGGGAACGGTAATCCTGAGGCTCGGACAGAGGCTCAGACCCCAGGATATCGGGGCACTTGCAGGACTTGGCATACTCAATATAGATGTCTTCAAAAAACCTGTTGTCGCCATTATCTCTACCGGAGACGAGGTAGTTCCGCCTGATAAAAAACCCCTCGCTGCAGGCGAGGTACGTGATATCAACTCCTACAACCTTGCCGGACTGATTATACGCAGCGGCAGCATTCCTCTTAAAAAGGGAATCATCAGCGATGACTTTGACCTGCTCCGGGCAACGGTCAGAGAGAGCATGCAGGAAGCGCAGATGGTGCTGATCTCCGGTGGCAGTTCAGTGGGCACACGGGATTACACCTCAAGAGTTATTGATGAACTCGGGCATCCGGGCATCCTCTTTCACGGAGTAACAATAAAACCCGGGAAACCCCTGATCGGGGGCATGGTCAACGGGATACTGCTCTTTGGACTACCGGGACACCCTGCTGCCGTCAGTGTCTGCTTTGAGACATTTATAGAGCCTCTACTGAAAAAAATTTCTGGTGAGAAGAGAAGAAAAAAACTTCTGCCTTCAGGCAGGACTGTTAAGGCATTTTTTGGCAGGAACCTCTCCTCTTCAACCGGCAGGGAGGACCATATCAGGGTAGCCCTTGAGTTCCGGAATGACGGCCTCTGGGCCAGACCGATCCTTGGCAAGTCAGGACTCATCAGAACCCTTGTGGAAGCAGACGGCACTGTTATAATTCCACTAAACAAAAACGGCCTGTACGAGGGAGAAACGGTTGAGGTAAACCTCTTCAGTGAGTGTCCTGATTAAAAGGGGCTTCTGTCTTCCTGATCCATATCTCGTTGTCATCTATCTTCCTGTAAAAGACAAAGTTGTCCCTGATGTACTTTGCAATCACAGGCAATCTCTCTTCATTTGAAAACCCGTCAAACCTGCTTGCCCAGTAACTGTTCCTGTAAAGGACAAACTTCACATTGTTTTTCTCAAGGCCTTCAACTACCTCGTTTTGATAGAAATACGGCATGGCAAATATTATTACCGGGAAACGACTTGGAGATGGCCTGTCAATAAAGTAATACCAGCTCGCCTCGGCAGTCATGGTAAAGAATGATTCATCCGGTGCCAGATTATTCTTCAAAAACAAAATGGCCGCCCTGTAATTGTCAGGAATGATTTCGGAATCCTTCACGCCGAGCGGAAAGTTTTCCTTTATCAGGTCTCCCCTGTATATCTGATAGATACCTAAGGAGAAAATCACCGCAACTACAGCGACAAACAAATAGGTGTATGTTTTCGTAACAACATATCCACGAAGGAATTTATGACCGTAGTGTTTTATGACAATATAAATAGAGAGGATATAAGTCAGGGGAATGCTGTAGGCAACATGGGGCCAGTCTGAACGACCCAGGGCAGCCCTGAACAGGAGCAGCGAGAGTATCAACATTGAAAACTCCATAAGATATTTTTCCATGAAACTCCTGACAGAAACTCTCAGTCTCCCATTATTGAGATGCAGTTCCTGCATGAATTTAAACACAACCCAGAAGGTGTTCGCTGCTATAAGAACTGAGACCGCAAGAAACAATTTATCAAAAACAGGATAAACTTTACCGCTCATCAATTCCTTGTACCTCGGCATTGTCAGGAACACATATCTGAAGAATTCAGAGAAACCGCCCCAAAGAAGAACCCCCATCAGTAATACTGCTGACAGCAGTCCCAGAAGTGAAGAGAACAGGAAATACCTGCGAAGGTTGTCTCTATAAAAATACAGCAGATACAGCACCGGAAACAAAATCAGATAGGCTGCAAACAGAAAGGCCCCCCTGTCCACTGAGTATCCGAAAGAAGCCAAAGGTATGAATGAAAACAGGAAGCTTGCCATGAAAAGCTTTTTAATCCGGGAATCCTGCCCCCTGCCAATATCCTGCAGCACCGCAAGCGTAATCAGGAATAGAAATACGGTTATATCCCTTGTCTTGATAAACATCAACGGGGGAAGATGAAGCATTGAAGAATACCGCAGAAAGGCCAGTATGACAATTGCAGTAAATGAATACAGATACTTTCTGCGATAAAGCTGAAGCATGAAGATGGATAACAGGACAAAAACCGCTATCTTCATAATCGACTCAAGTGTCCTTACCGAACCTATAGACCTGCCAAAGAGCCGAAAGGCTATCACTGAACGGAGGGGATTCTCGTAAAGACCGTGAAGGAATATAAAATCCTTATAGGGCGTCTTTCCCGCCATATACGATACTGCAGGCCCAAGGGTTTCACCCTCATGAAATGAGTCAAATTTTCCCGTGGCATGGAAAGTCGGAATATTAAGTGCCACAACTATCGAAAATACAATTAGAAGGACCGGCAGGAGGACCTTGACAGGAGGACGGGAGCCGTGGAAAGAACCGTCGTCAGGAGTGAAGGTCTTCGCAAATATGATACTTTTGAGCTTTCTTCTGCCCAAAAGATACGCTATTGAGAGCAGCAGCACAGGTGACAACAGAAAGACTGCAAACCGCACTACATCGTTAGATGGATTATACTGTATCTCCGTAAGTTTTCCCTTGACACCCCAGGGGTTCTGAAAGGGCAGCTCAATTCTGTTCCAGAGTAAAAGACCAATGGCAATACCCGTAAAAAACAGGACAAAAAGAACCGAATACTTTATAACCCTTTCTTGTTTCATCCACATACGCATAACTGCATCTGCTTTTTCAGTATACCCAAATCAGCCACAAAAAAGGGGCCTATATATTCTATAGACCCCTTTTAGAATAGCTCTACGTTTTAAAATGTCACTGAACCTCTGCAACTACCTGTTCAACCTCTTTTAACCACAGAAGCCTCGAGCCGTTTATCATTGCCGTATTCACAGCCTCAACAAGTTCTTCGGGGTTAAAGGCAATGTCTTCTCTCCTGCTGAAGGGCACGGGCCTTGCCCCTGCAGTGACTGACTTTTTCTCCTTTTTTACATCAGCAGTCTTTGCCGTCTTCAGATCAACATTCATCTTTTTTGCAATACCTCTAAGTATCTCCCTGTGGGCCTTAGCCTCTCCAAAAGGCTCAATCGCCCTGTCAAGTGTCTTGAGCCTCCCCATATAGTCCACAATTGAGCCATCTGTCTCAAAAGATGTGGCTGCCGGAAAGACAAGGTCTGCCTCTTTTGCAAGCTCGCTGAGGTGTGAATGCTGAACAATCAGAAATTCCACTCCCGAAGGCCTCCTGACAGGCACTTCTCCAAGGGCATACAGAATCTTTTTTGTCCCTCCGGAAGTCATCCCCTTATACGTTACCCCTTCGCCTTTGAGTCCCATAAGAAGTGTCCCCTTGGCATTGGCCTCAATCGGCACTGCCAGGGCATCACCCTTCAGAAGGGATATATTGGCAGAGGCCTCATACAGCAGGGGGGAAGAGAGGATCACAGGTGACTTTGCCACCGAGTACATCTCTGCCACCATGGTCATATCCTCACTCAACTCCACATCCGGTATCTCAAGCCCCTCAGGGGCCTTCAATCCAAGCCCTGTCAATGCCTTTGCCAAACCTCCAAGCACAGCGGCCTCATCGCCCTGAAGGGTCTTTATCGCTATGTCAGAAAGCCTTATCTGTTCCGAGTTAATAACTACCAGCTTTGCACCCCTTGAAACCATCCTTCTCAGGGTTGCATCAAGTGCAGGAAAGACCCTCTGCCACTGGGATGGATTGATGCCGGCAAGCAATACCAGGTCTGCACCCTCCAGGTCAACCTCGTCTCCTAAAAGTGAAGGCTCATCTGCATAGAGACTCACCGTGGAATCAATATCCGTTATTCCCGTTGTTCCGGCAAAGTTCCTCAATGTAAGGATATCCTCATTGAGGAGATTTCCGGTGGTCACAATCCCTGCATCAGAGGGACTCCTGAGGAGATCAGCCGCTGTTGCATATGCCTCATCCCAGCTGATTGGCTTCAGTTCACCATCGATCCTCTTCAGGGGACTCATTACCCTTGTGTCTGCATTTATAAAATCAAAACCGAATCTTCCGTAGGCACATATATAGTGACCGGCCCTGCCGTTATCCGCACCGGCATTCACCTTTGCCACATCCCTGTCGTGGACACTAACTACGGTATCACATGCATTGCCGCAGGAGAGACATACGGAGCTGTATCTCTCATATTCCCACTCCCTGCCCTTGCGCCACCGGTCAGCCTCAAGAAGTGCGTTTACCGGACAGGCGTCAACACAACTGCCGCAGAAGGTGCACCCGCCATCCTGAAGGGGTTTGTCTTCCGCTGTAACCACCCTTGAGCCAACTCCACGGCCCTGGAAGTCAAGGACAGATGTTCCCTGTTCCTTGCATACCCTTACACAACGGCTGCAGAGGATGCAGTAATCAGGGTCGCGGTTGATGAACGGATTTTTGTTATCAACCTCAAAACCGAACTTCTTTCTCGTAAATGTTGATTCCTTTATCTCAAATTCGTAGGCATACTTCTGAAGCTCGCAGACTCCTGCCTTTGTACATGTCATGCAGTCAAGGGGATGCATTGAGAGGATCAGGTCTATAACGAACTTTCTCAGCTCCCTGATCTTTTCATTGTCGGTAACAACATCCATACCCTCTTTTGTCTTCATGATACATCCGGTGGTCATTCTGCCGCCAATCTCTACCATACACATCCTGCAGGCTCCAATACCCCTCATACCCTTCAGATAACAGAAGTTCGGTATATGAACACCCACGCTCTCAGCGGCGTCAATAAGATTCATGCCTGCGGGAACTTTATACTCTGCACCGTTTATACTGATTTTAACCAACTTGCCCATACTCGGTCCTCCTTAAGTTATACTCTAAAATTTAAGATACCACCCTTAATCTCAGGCCGCAGATTTTCCTTTGATGTGCGAGATTACTTTATACCTCCACCTTTTCCATCTCCCTGATATCCACAATCTCTATGGCGTTGTCCTTACAGACTTTTATACACTCTCCGCACCTGGTACACCTCTTCTCTGCAATCTCAAACGGCAGATACCCAAGTCTGTAAGGAAGCTTTTTTTCTCCGATAATGGCAAAATCCTTACAGGCCTCCAGACAGTCGCCACACATGGTGCACTTATGGGGGATAACCCTGTATACAAAGAGGGCATTACACTCCTTTGCAGGGCATGTACCCCCTGCATGGACTGCGTATTCTTCAGACATCTCCTCAAGTGTATCAATAAAGAACCTTGCTGTGTCTTTTCCCTTCTTACACATAGAGGTCTCCAGCATCTTCGGGGCAATATCACTGATAACCCGGATATCCTCCTCAGTCCCCCTGGCCTCTGAAAGCCTTTCAAGTCTTACTCTCATCTCATAGCTGCCCATCGGACACGGAAGACACCTTCCGCACATGGGACCGTTTATAAACTCGTCAAGCAGTCTCAGGCCTTTCCGGACAACACACTTCTGTTCTTCAATCTCTTCAAATATCTCTTTTAAATTCTTCTCTTTTGTTTCAGGCATAATACCTCCGCTGTAACAGTTTAAGCCATATTAAACCTCATTGACAACTGAAAACTTCAGATCTTAAATTGTAAATTTACTTTAAACCTTTCCGGCTTCTCCGGCAACCTTCTCTATCTTTACTGCATCAACCGGGCATGCGGTATAACAGGCCTTACACTTTGTACAGTATGCCTCATCAATAAAGAACTTGTCCTTCAGTTCCCTAACAGCACCAAATGCACATGCCTGCTTGCAGAGGCCGCAGAGGAAACATTCGGTATGATCTATTCTGTAGCGGCCAAGACCATTACAGGCCTTTGCCCTGCAGTAGTTATCATAGATGTGCTCTTCATACTCCTCCCTGAAGTACCTTAGTGTACTCAGCACAGGGTTGGAAGCACTCTGACCAAGACCGCAGAGAGAGCCCTCCTGGATAAGCCTGCCAAGTTCTTCAAGCCTCTCGATATCACCGTGTGTGCCCTTGCCGCTGACTATCCTCTCAAGTATTTCAAGCATCTGCGACGTACCAATCCTGCATGGCGGACACTTTCCGCAGGACTCGGATTGAGTGAAGGCAAGAAAATACCGCGCCATATCAACCATACAGGTATCCTCATCCACAACCACCATCCCGCCGGAGCCCATCATGGAGCCAAGCTCCCTCAGGGAATCAAAGTCAACAGGATTATCGAGATAACTCTCAGGTATGCAACCACCTGACGGTCCCCCGGTCTGTACGGCCTTGAATTTCTTATTCCCCATAATTCCCCCACCGATCTCAAAGATTATCTCCCTGAGAGTGGTTCCCATCGGAACTTCGACAAGACCGGTATTCTTGACCTTGCCTGTCAGGGCAAAGACCTTTGTCCCGGGCGAATTTTTGGTTCCTATCGAAAGAAACCAGTCAGCACCCTTTTCTATTATCGGGGGCACACAGACATATGTCTCGATATTGTTGAGGTTGGTCGGATATCCCCACAGGCCTCCGCCCGGCTCTGAAAGTCTCGGAGGTCTCGGCCTTGGGAATCCGCGCTCTCCCTCGATAGAGGCCACAAGGGCAGTTGATTCTCCACAGACAAAGGCACCTGCACCCTCACGTAAGTCAAGGTGAAAACTGAAATCAGTACCAAGTATATTATCACCAAGGAGGCCCAAATCTTCAGCCTGACCTATAGCTATCTTCAGGTTCTTCACTGCAAGTGGATACTCATGACGGACGTAAATAAAACCAAACTCTGCATTAATTGCACGCGCACAGATCAACATCCCCTCGATAAGACTATGGGGGTCGCCTTCCATGATGGCCCTGTCCATAAACGCCCCTGGATCACCCTCATCTCCATTGGCAACCACAAATTTTATATCTCCGGGGGCCTTTACAGTATGCCGCCACTTCTTTCCGGCAGGGAATCCTGCGCCACCACGTCCGCGCAGATTTGCCTTGTCCACCTCGTCAAGAATCGCTTCAGGCGTCATGCCGGCAAGGACCTTTTCAAGTGCGGAGTAGCCACCAACAGCTATATAGTGGTTTATATTGTTGGGATCCACAACTCCGTTGTATTTTAGTGCAATCCTGTACTGTTTTTTATAGAAAGGCAACTCGTCTGCCATCTCATAGGGTTCATGAATGATCGAATCCCTGTAAAGGAGGTGCCTTACCGGAAAGCCCGCTGCAAGTGTATTTGTGACAATTTCCTGTGCATCCTCTGTCCTGACCCTCTGATAAAAATAACCAGTTGGCTCAACCTTCATGAGTGGACCCTTCTGACAGAGCCCCTGACAACCTGTCTTGACAATATCTACGTCAACTCCCTTGTCCGCAGCGCTCTTCTCAAGATTTTCAACTACCTTCTTTGCACCTGAGGCCATACAGGCTGTACCTGTACAGACCCTTATCCTCTCCTTGTCTTCCTTAAATGTCTCATCCTTGAGCAGGAGTCTCAGATTCTTCAGGTCTTCTATGTTTTTCAGTCTTGCCATATCACTCCTCACCGGGTTTGTTTGTAATTCCTTTTCATTTTAGTGAAAAGCCAATCCTCATCACTTTACTCTTCCTCTATCATCTTTATAAGCTCATCAACCTTCTTTGGTCCAATCTCGCCCACAACATCATCATTCACCGTAGCGACCGGGGCGAGTCCGCAACAGCCAACGCACCCGACTGTCTCGAGCGTCATTGCAAGGTCTTCCGTGGTCTCGCCAACACCAACATTAAACTCCTTTTCAAGGACCTCAAGCAGCTTTCCGGCACCACGCACATGACAGGCAGTCCCCATACAGACCCTCACAATCTTGCGGCCCCTTGGCGTGAAATGAAACTGGCGATAAAAACTTGCCACGCTGTAAATCTCTGCCAGGGGCAGATCAAGTTTTTTGGAAAGCCTCTCAAGGGCCTCTCCGGGAAGAAACCCGTAATCCTCCTGTATCCTGTGGAGAATGGGTATCAACAACCCCTTTTTCCTGTCATGCTCACATATTACCCGTCCAACCTTTCCAATCTCACTTTCAATGTCAAGACCTTCTATGTCCATAGTATCCCCCGAATTTAATAATGTTGAATGCTAAAACCTGCATCTAAAATCTCGAATCTCGAATTATTTCACCCCTTCATGCGGTCTTGCTGCCGCCTCAAGCTTGCGCCTGTCTGCCATGGTCATCAGTTTTCTCTCTGTACCGAATCTGCCCGGCTCGTATTTTCTGAGTTTCAGCCCATCACGTTTAATGTCTATGGCCTCAAGTGTCTTCTTCAATATCTCTTCAGGGTCCGGGATGAATTCGAACTTTCCGCCAAACCTCTCTTCCCACTGATTAGTCATTATATCCTTCACCTGACTGCTTGCCTCAACAGGGCTCTCCGAACCAAAAATAACATACATACCTGAAGCAACAAAGTAACATCCGATTGCAAGGGCCTTCTCACTCATCCATTCAGGCGCAATACCTACTGCCGGCAGGCCGGAAATGTCATCGCCAAGCCCTCCTTCCGCAATCATCTGGGTTACAACCGTAAGTATCCTTGAATTGTCAACACATGAACCAAGGTGAAGTACCGGCGGCACTCCTATAGCCTCACAGACCTCCCTGAGTCCCGGCCCTGCCATCTCAAGGGCTGTCTCAGGGGTCATAAAGCCTGCCTTGGCACATGCCGCAGCTCCACACCCGGTTGACACAACAAGAACGTCATTCCTGATAAACTCCTCTGCAAGGTAGTTATGCACACTGTCCTGGGCAATACGCGGGTTGTTACAACCAACTATCCCCACAACCCCCCTGATCCTTCCGGCAATAATGGCATCATTAAGGGGCCTGAAAGACGCCCTGAACTTACCGCCCTGCATGTATTCTATATACTCATGTGAAAATCCTGCAATCACCGGAGTTGTCTCATGAACCCTGCTTCCCTCTGTGGTACGGTTGGCATAGTTATCAATGGCAAGCCTCAGCACCTCTCTTGCCACCTCTTTTGCCCTGTGCTCATCGTACTCTATATGAACTGCATCGATCATCTTACCCTTGCTGGATGTGGTTACTACCTTTGTATGGAACTTCTTTGCAGCCTGCGCAATTGCCGGCATTATACACTGCACATCCACCATTATGGTCTCTGCAAGTCCCGTCATTACAGCCAGTTCCTGGTTAAGAAATCCACCGGCTGTGGGAATCCCGTGCCTCATCAGGACCTCATTGGCTGTACAGCACATCCCGACCAGGTTAATTCCATTCGCACCCTTCTGTTTTGCGTATTCAAGTATCCCGGACTCCTGGGAGGCCTCAACCATCATCTCCGCAAGTGAAGGCTCATGGCCATGAACCACAACATTGACCTCATCTTCCTTCATGATTCCAATACTCGCCTCTGAACGTTTCGGCGAGGGGGTGCCAAAGAGTATGTCTGTAATGTCAGTGCTGAACATTGAACCGGCCCAGCCATCAGCAAGAGAGACCCTCAGTGCAGAAGTCATAAGGTTTTCAGGGTCCTGGTCCACACCCATGTTTGTCCTGTGCATGGCCTCGGCAACCTCACGGTCTACACCCCTGGGCACGATTCCCCACTTGCGCCAGATTTCCTGACGCTTCTCCGGAGCCCTCTTGATAAAGGATATCTCTCCCCGCTGCTGACCAAACTGTGCGATAATATTCTCTGCCACCTCTTTTGCTATATCTTCCTTTGTCCTGCCCTCTGTCGAAATATCGAGTATACCGGCCAGTCTTCTCAGCTTACCTTCATCCTTGATCGTAAAGTCCGGGGCCTCGCCTGTGGATGCCTCAAGGAGCGTATAGGCCATATCCCTTGCATGGTCGCTATGCGCTGCCGTGCCTGCAGCCACCATCCTCAGGAAATTCCTGGCAGTCACAACCGGAAGGGTTGCTCCACACACACCTTCGGCATTCTCTTCAGCATCGGAACCAACAAGCCTGCAGGGCCCCATATAACAGATCTTGCAGCATGCCCCCGAGTGTCCTATAGGGCATGGCTTTAATTTCTCCGCCCTGTCAAAGGCTGTCTCAAGACCATGCGACTCTGCCCACTCCACTATCTCTTCGGCAACCTTGTCGGCACTTTTTATTACCTTTTCAGACATATTAATCCTCCATTTCGTGTTGCATGTTGCGAGTTATACCTTCGTATTTAAACTCGAACCTCGTAACCCTCTTTTATATTATCGATTCCATCTCAAGTGCTGGATGACCGGCCTCAGTCAGAAACTCAACCAGTTTCTCCGAGTCCTCACATACGGTCTCATCGGCAATCTTGTCAAGCAGGTCGGGAACACCTTCTGCTTCGGCTATCTGCTGAAACTTCTCTCTCACCCTCTCCTTAATCGCCTTTGTCATCCAGACAATCCTCTTTATACCACCATCTCCAAACAGGAATTTCTTGCTGGTTATAAAATTCACACCAATTCCCATAAAGCCCGGGGTCTGCACCCCGCCGCCAACTGTTCCGGCAAGTGTCGAGAACTTCATGCCTATCGGGGTCATCCCTGTATGTCCGCGCTGAACAATCATTACACCATTGGCCTCGGGTATGATTGCAACAATACATTCAAAACAACCACAGGAGGTCATGGGATTTTCCATTATCGTATAAAGGTTCAACGTCTCGACTGCCCCGCCTGACGCCTGTTTCAGATAATCATCAACACCAGTATAGCGGCCGAACCTCGGGTCAACAAGCTCACCCTTCGGAACTGGCTGGTTTCCGCCGGTCGGGTCGATCTCATAGGCCGCCTTGCCGTCAAGCCAGTTATATGCACCGCACAGCCCGAGTCTCTCAGGAGTAATGACGCAGACATGACTCGGGGCAAAGGACTGACAAAGCAGACAGGAATAAAAGGTATCCACAGACTCGTCGGTAAGGGACGCAAGCCTCTCGTCACGCAGCTTCCAGTCAATCCGTGCCTCCTCTCTCCACTTGACAACATCCTCCTCGTCGGTAAAGAGCGTAATCTCCACCTTATCGACTATGGTGCTGAACCTCTTGTGTGTCATTGCATGGTGTATCTTTCCTATATCCTCAAGGGTGAACCCGGCCTGTTTTGCGGCATGGCTGATCCTTATCCAGTTAATATCCCTCTGGCCCATGTGCCATATGCCCTGGCCTTCGTTTATATTATGATGAAGTCTCCGCTCGACAATGGAGAGGAAATCCGGCTGCATCTTTCTTCCTGCAATCTCAACCAGGATTCCAAGAGGCATCACGCCTCCCTGTTCATACCTCTCCTTCCAGTTCTCACCAATAATGTTTACCTTACCGTCCTCTATCTCTTCAAGCTCTCTCAGCCTTGCCCATTCAAAGGCAGGTGAACGCGTACCGCCAAACTCAATGAAGGTTTCCTCCTTACGGATCCTCTCACCCTCAAACGCAGGGCCGTAGGCAATCGGAATAGGCGGCTTTTCAACAAGGACTTTAAGCCCCCTCACCTCTATCGCTTTCTGAACAATCCTGTCATGATCAAGCTCTTTATCCACCTCTTCATACGTACATACACCTGTAGGGTGAATAACGGGGACGTCAGTATCACAAATAGCCGGGAAACCCATATTTATTGCACCGGCACCTGTTGCCCACTTGACATCATCAAGCCCGCCCAGGGGAAGGGCAAAGGCAAAGACCCTGTCTTTCTGATACTGCAGGTTACCCTTGTAATCTCCGGGTTTTACACCCCCGAAGATCATGGATGCCCTTATTGCCCAGTCAAGGGCATAGAGTGTATGCTCGGTCTCGGTACCAAGGGGCACTATATATACATCCCAGCCAAGCTCCACCTTCTTTCTCAGGAGCTGTTTGGTAACGCTGTCACCATTGGAGCTTCCGGAGAGGAAGACAAGGATGTTCTTCTCCTGCAATTCCCTGACAATCCTTACCGCTGTATCATCATCAGGGGCTGCACCTATAATAGCCGCAAAGCCCGGCATCCTTCCATCAACAAGCTGAATACCAAGATTACGTTGTACCGTGTCTGTAATAAATCCGTTATAAACATAACCTGTCTCAGGGTCCTTTGTCGGCTCCAGACCCTCGATATACCTCAGTGCAAGCCAAATCTCCTCAGCAAAAAGTGTGGCCATTCCGGAATCAAGTGCCTCTCCCAGATAAGGCGTCCAGAGCTTCTCCTCAGGCTCATCGTGAAGAAGATCCTGGGTCATCCTTAGTGCCGTCTTCATGTCCTTAAGCGTCTTCACCTCAAAACCCGTAATACCATAAATCAACGGCAGGGCATAGGCCGTATCTGGAAACTCGAAATGATAATCCTCACCCTTTTCTGCAACAACCTTCTGCAGCAAATCCTCTGTCTGCCTGAAAACTTTATGTGACCCTCTTATAGCAGCCGAGGCTATTATCTTTGACATCCCTTACCTCCTTGAATTCGTTATACGTTATACGTTAGCTGGCAAACCTGCAAGCTGACAGGCTTTTTGTCCGTATATTCACCTGAAAACAACCTTCTTCTATTGTCATCCGCCGGTCTTTATGCTGCTGCAGAGCGAAGAAAAGCGGGAAGGGCATTTGCCTCCCTTGGTCCGACCGTGACCTTCCAGCCTTCAAGCTTGTCTTCAACAGCACCGCTGAGGATCGCCACATAACCCGGAATTATTAATTCCCTGTGATTAATCTCATTCTCAATCCCGCTCTCCTTTATGAAGTTTGCTATTTTTGAGCCCGTAAATTTACCGGCTGCCCAGGCAGTAAGCACTGACAGGCCCTCGCAATCCATAATGGCAAGGTGTGCAGGAACCTTTGAATTCTCCACCTCACCAGATACTATAAAGTAGGTAAGCGAGAAGTTAGTGGTAATAAGAAGGGGTGAGTCAGGAGTAGCTTCCCCGATCCTGTATATCTTCTGCTCAACCTGCATAGGCACCTGCGGGTCTGTGTAAACATTCTGCCTCAGAGTAAAGAGTGCAAGGTTCTTCCACTTCTCTGCAGAACTGATAACTATTGTGGATGCATACTTTGCAATACCAAGCCCTGCAACCAGGGATTCAAAGAGTGCATCGCTGCGCTGTGCAAAGTTTATCACAGGATATCCAAGGGGCTTAAAATTCTTTTTTATAGCCGCCCTCCTGATAAAGGTGTTGTACTCAAGCATCTCTTTTGCAGAACCTGCCCCGGGGTCTATTAACATATCTTCAACACCGAAGGATTTTATCTTTTCCGTAAGAGATGAAAGGGCTTCAAGGCCGTCTGCCTTCACGCCCAATGCAGCCTTGGCGCCCTTGGCAATATCTGCCATTTTTTCAGCATTTGCCTCTGTAGCCCCATAAAGAATCGCATTCTTTCCACTAAAGGGTTTTATTGCAGCATCAGCAGCATCTGTATTTTCCGTACCAACAATTACTGCTACATCCGGGGCTTTTTGAGCAACCTTTTCTGCCAGGCTCCCGAGTCTTCCTGCATCTCCGGAGTCATTACTCAAATATATGGCATCTATCCTCAGAAGCTGCCCTACCCTGTTGATCTCGGAGCCAAGGACATCCTGGATCTTTGCCTCAACCATATCATCGCTGTCTGTGTCCTTGATCTCAAGTGCAAGGGCCGGGGGATTGACAAACTTCTTTTCGTGCCTGAAAAGCACGGTCTCCTCTCCCATCTTTACAGCCCTCTCACCAGCGCCAAGGGTTAACGGCCTTACAGGTGGAGCCGAAGCCTCACCAAGTGTTGCCTTTGCCTCATCAGAGACATCAGGACAGGCATCCAGAGAGGCCTGTCTCTGGGCAAGCTTCATTGCAAAGGCAAGGCATGTGGGAAAACCGCACTTTTTGCAATTAGTCTTTGGTAGTAATTTAAATATCTGAACCCCGGTTAATGCCATCTTTTACCTCCGTTATGTCTAATTCATTTATATCAAACTGGTAAAACCTGACTCATTTAAATCTTATTACATAAGTTCATCCACAAGCTGCTCCACGGCCTCTACTGCCTTCGGATGACGCATTATCAACAACTCCGAGCCTGCCATCAGAAGTGATGAGGCTGTCATGGCCTCCCAGGCAATGCCCCTCTCCTCAAGACTGCCCCACTCGGGAAGCACATCCTCCGGCGCCTGTGTCTCCTTTATCTTCCATACATACATTCCTACATCTGCCAGCATCGGAGGCTGCATGACCGCGTCATTCTGCGCCAATGCGGCAAGCCTTATCCTCTCCATAACTGAATATGTATATTCAAGCCCGTAACCAAGGGCGGAACACATCGGGTCTGTAATAAGTTTTTCCTTGTCAAAGCCCATCTGCGTAAGCAGGATATTGAGCTGCTTTGACAGGTTAATGTCCAGTTCACTCATGGCAATAAGTTTATGCCCATTTGCCATTGCTGCTGCAGCAATGGTCTTGTAATTCGCCTCCTGGGCCTTGCCGATTATACAGTTATGCCCTTTTGCCGCCTCAGCAGCCCGCACCAGAACCTCCGAGTCCTTCTCCACATGATTACTGCCGAGGATGATAAGGGGAACCTTTATTGCCCCGAGCACATCGGTCACGATTTTGGCGGCATCCTCTGCTGTCAGGTTCTTGCCGTCGGGATGTGTCCCGACAAGCCTGAGGGCAATGGCCTTTGCCTTCAGTTCCTCCTCGCAGTATTTTGCCCAGGTTACAGGATCCCCGCTCACACCGTCAAAAACATTCCTTACAGTCTCGGGCCAGTCTTCGGGAGGAACATCCTGTATTTCATATGCAATCAGTGGCCTGTTCGGAATCTCTCCTTCAAAGGAGTGAAATGGAAGGGTATTCTCACCTCCAAAGGTCTGTTGAACCCCGGTTCCTATTGTCACAGGAAAGACCCTGCCTGCAAAGCTTTCCTTTGGTGGTACAAATGCCATTTTATTCCTCCTTAATTCTTGATTAAGTATATCTCTTTATTGCTCACAGCTTTTAATTTTCCGTCTTTCCCTTGAAAATCCGGGAGCTTTTTCAGTTACATCTCCAGATAAGAATGGGCATACAGTGTCCTGCCCATAATAACATCTATCGTCTTGACGGTCTCGATAACTTCCGCAGGGTCTGCAATAGCTGCGGAAAGCCCCTCATAAATAAGAAGTGCAAGATAGTATTTATTAAGAATATGTCTGACGTTTTTGGGACAGCCATTGGATATATTGCTCAGGCCGACAACAGTATTCATGGGGGGATCATTCAGATCCTGAAACATCTTTATTGTCCTGATCACCTTTACCGCCTGCTCCTGTGTAGTGGCAATCTGCAGAACAAGGGGGTCCAGATAAAGGTTTTCAAGGGGCAGCCCATACTCCATTGCCCTTGCCATAATCTCTGCTGCAATAGCAGACCTCTCTTCCTCGTCCGCAGGCAGCCCGCCCTTGCCCACAGTCAGTCCTATAATCAGGCTTTCGTACTTGGCGGCGAGTTCAAGCATCGGGAAACGCTCCGGGTCATTGGAAGTAGAGTTAATCATGGGGGTGCCGTAGTCATTGTTGTGAACCTTGAGACCGGCCTCAACAGCTGCATAATTCGTGGTATCAAGACATACAGGAAGTGAAACAGCCTCCTGAATGGTGGTAACCATCCATTCCATAAGCTCCTCACCACCATCCTCTGCAGGTCCGATATTGGCATCAATCATCCCTGCACCGGAGTTTTTCTGCGCAAGGGCAATCTCCTGAATGGGCCCCTTGTCCCGCTTCATCATGGCTTCCCTGACGCGCTTTGCAATTATACTCAGTTTTTCTCCAATAATAAGCATATCAAGCACTCCTTCTTCGAAATTTTTTTTATTTTAACTTGTTGTTTAGTTATAAAGAAAACGTCATCACGGAGACACAGGAGATATAATAAAACATACTTTGTAAAACAGTCTCTACTCTCTGTGTCTCAGTACCTCAGTGTTTTATGCTCCCCTGCTTAAAAAAAAAATCTTTAATTTTCACCACAGTGGCACAGAGAAAAAAAGCCGAATCCAAAAACCATGCCTTGAGCCTGTTCTTTAAAGTTACCCATATACAGGAATAAAGCAAGGGTTGAAAAGGATAACATAAAATATAGCGTATGGTAAAGCATTGCACTATTTAAAATTATTATAAATTTATAGAGAATAAGGGGGGTTCAGGGGATATCGAGACCGTCGAGTATTGTGAAAACAGAGCAGAGCGCAGGGGAGTCATCAGGCAGTTCAATCAAAGGTCTCCCCTGAAGGTCATATTCAAAGATTTTTCCATCCTGGGGAACAAGCCCTGCACAATGAAGGCCCAGTCCGTCGGCAAGTTCCCTGAGGGTGTCACCCTCCTCACCTGTAACCCTGTTTATAATCAGGACACTCCTTTCAATATCAAGTTTCAGCTCATCCACAAGGTCCCTGATTCTCCCGGCCGTCTGTATTCCCTTTACAGTCGGGTCACTCACTATCAGCAGAATATCCACCTTGTGTGTGGTCCTCCGGCTGAGGTGCTCCATACCCGCCTCATTGTCAATCACCACATAGGGATAGCGCTCTGCAAGAATGTCCGTATATTTTCTGATAATATTATTGGCTGCGCAGTAACAACCCGGCCCTTCAGGCCTGCCCATCACCAGCAGATCAAAACCCTTTGCCTCTATCAGGGCCTGATTGATCTGATATTCAAAAAGCTCATCCATACTCATCCCACCCGGCCTTTCACTGCCCGAACGTATGGTCTCAAGTGAGGACTCCCTCAGTTGTCCCACAGAGGCATGGACCTTTACCCCAAGCGCTTCATTCAGACAGGCATTACTGTCGGCATCAACTGCAAGCACAGGCCCCCGCCTCTTCTCAACAAGATACCTCACTGTCAGTCCTGCTATACTCGTCTTTCCTGTACCGCCTTTACCTGCAAGAGCTATCAAAAACGACATACAATCTCTCCTCCTTTAATCCTGAGCCAGCGGTAAAAAAGCGTCGGACAAGGAGTGGCATGACGAACCCTGAACGGTTTTAAGTATCACGAAAGCTTCACCTGGAGGGTGAAGCGTGATACTTACCTTGGAGTCCTGGCTGGATGCCGGGACGAGAATGAGTGAAGGGTTCGTCATGCCACTCCTTAAAACCTCTTACCTCTGGAGTTAAGTTTAACTAAAACACCACATCAAAGACCATCTCCTTCATCCCAAAAAGAAACCGCTTCCGCTTCACCTTTATCTTTACTTTATCTCCGGGCTTCCTGTCAAGAAGCGCAATCTTTACATCAGATATATCCCCGACAATCCTGTCATCAATCGCTATGATTACATCACCCTCTTTAAGCCCTGCCTTGCCGGCAACCCCTCCCTTCATGACCTTCTCAATAACAACCCCTTTTTTCTGATCCTTGAGAAAGACCATCAGCCGTGCACTCTCCGGGGGCTCAATCCGCTTTGGAAACAACACAAAATCAGCAATCCCGCGATCAAAACCCTCTCCCCCGTAATTAAGGATAACCGTGGGGCGCTCCCTGGTCAGCCGGGTTACCCTGTCAGGTATTCCCCATGAATGCTGGACATGCCCGTTTCCGGCAAGGACTACCATTTGAGTATCGGGATATTTCTTCAGTGTATCTGCAATACTGTGAGCCATCGTCTCATCCCACAGGATCTGCGATTGAACGAAATTCTCGAAATTACTTTTATTGTCATGTTGGGAAAAGACATTCCTGAGGTATTCCCTGTACTGCCGGTTCGTCATATCCATATCCTGTGGTATTTCGGCATATTCCTCCTCTGAAAGCGAGTCAATTCCATCCTTTGAGACCTTCTTGAGAATCTCCTTCCTGATATTCAGCGCTATCACCGGTATGCGGTTGGCACGTGCGTACTGGAGAATATCCCTGTAAAGGTTGTAATCAAATACCCATCTCTTAAAATACTCAGTCTTCCTGAGGAACTCTGCCTCGGTTATATCGCCCTGGATGTACTGGTCAAGATACTTCTGAAAGGGCCGCTGAAACATCTCCATGCCGATAACCAGTTTCCCGCTGTCACTGTACAGCCTGTTGATAATTTCATACTGTACTACGTGGTGTTCATATGCAGTATGCATCTCTCCCACGAAAACCACCCTGCTGTCCTTAATCCTGCGTATCACAGCGTCAAGACCCGTGGTATCCGCAGTCTCTACAGCATCAAGCCGGAGTGTCAGGTCCACAGAAATCCCCTTATCGGAATCAGCGGTCTTCTTAAGTATATTCTTACCGTTTTCAAAGACGAGGAGGGAGTAATTCCCGTATCTGAATATCTTTCTGAAGGCCGTGCCTGCCTCCTGACGGTCTTTTGCATTAAAGACCACTGCAACCCTTCCCGGATTCAGGGGGTTTTTGTAAACCTTCACAACAAATCCTCCCTCAGGGAGGGGTCTGTCTGCAAAAAGACGCCTGTATATCCTGTTTCTGTCAGACATTATCAGAATGGAGTTCTCCTCAATCTCCTTATCCGTAACCTCTTTCTCACCCTTTACAGTATATCCCTGCTCTTTAAAAAACGTAGCTGCCTCCTTATAAACCTCCCTTCCATCCTCAGGCACAATAACGACACTGCCCTTTCTCCCTGTAAAGGCAGATACCACCGGCGGCACTTCTCTCTCTGCAAGTCTTCTCATGGTGTCATAATTCTCATCAAGAAATATCCTGAGGGGCCTTGCTGAAAATGCCCTCTCATATTGCAGGTCTGCCTTATCGACTTTGATGATAAACTCCTCCTCCCCAGCTGCCGTCTCAACCCTTGCAGGAAGATCAAATACAAAGGGGGCACCATCCTGAACAATATTGAGCCTCAGGAGGTATTTACCGTCTCTGAAGACTACAAGTGCATCTCTTACATCAAATGAGGGCACACCTTTTCTGTTAATCCACTGCTCAAAAAATCCTTTTAATTCAAAACCGCCTGAGGAAGCAAGTGAATCCCTGATGTCATCCCATGTGGCCTCCCTGTACTTATCGGATTCAATAAAATCCCTAAGGCCCCTGAAGAAGGCATCATCTCCGAGCCGCTTTCTCAACATATGAAAGACCATTGCCGACTTGCCATAGCCTATAGTCCTCGAGGCGAAATCCTCACGGCTGATAAAATCCTTCAGGGCTATCTCATTATCTCCAGATACATAATTCATGTAATCGATCATTATCTTCTTCCTGTACTCTGCCCCTTCACCTTTGAGCTCCTTATACCAGTGGTCTGACAGATATGTTGTAAGCCCCTCCGACCAGTTGCCTGAGTTGTAATCAACATATACATAATTACCGAACCACTGGTGGAGTATCTCATGACCAAGGGACGTCTTGACTATAAAGGGCAGCCGGATAACCTTCGAGCCAAGCAGTGTATATGTGGGAAAAGAGTAGCCCGTCTGATACCTGTTCTCTACAATGGAGAAACTTTTATAGGGAAATGCCCCGAGCATGGGCTTATAGAGTTTCAAATATCTCTTTGTATTTTCAATATAGGTGGCTGCAAGTTCTGCATCCTCTGAAAACAGATAGGTCTTTATTGATATGCCCTGAAACTTTTCCTCCTGTACACGGTATTTCCCGGCAACAAGGGTTATAGTGGCAAGTGGATGTGGAAATTCAAAGTTTATGGTCTTAATATCATTGTCAACAGAGACAGTGGCAGCCTCGGATTCCGATATAGCCTCAAAGTCTTTTGGGACCTCCACAGTCAGACTGTAAATAAAGTCTCCCTTAAATTCGGGGTACCACTGCTGCAGCAGCATTACACCCGTGGCATCCACTACATTGCTGCCCGTTACACCTGGATTAACGGCGGATTCTTCCTCTACCTTGGGTTTAAATACAGCGCTGTATTCAACCTCAACTAACCTCTCCCCTTTTCCTGCCTCAAGGGCCTTCAGGGCACCCTCTCCAAACTCATATTTCTTACCATTTATTCTGAATGCCTTTATGTTGAGCCCGTCTATCCGAAGGTATGCCTTTGTACCTTCCGGCAAGGTAATCCTCGCCCTCCCCTCAACAGAGTTACTCTCCGGCAAAACCCTGACCTTAAGCTCATACAAGGGTATTTCAGTGGCAGAAAGGTTATTGCAGGACATAATCACGGCAATAAAGAATAACGCCGTAACAAATCGCATATATATCATCATTATTAAAAATCTCCTGTATACTTAAAATAACTTACCACAGAGTTCACAGAGAAAATACAAAAAAGAAAACTATAAAGATTATTTATCCGCAGATTTTCACAGATAAACGCAGATTATCAGGACTCTGGAAAAATCATGTTTTAATATCTGCGTGAATCTGCGAAATCTGCGGATAATTATCAGTAGTCTTTATTTATTTTAGTTCTTCAACCTCTGTGGTTATGCAGTATTAATCTGTCTTCTTTTATCCTGTTAATCCTGTCTAATATTCTCTATCCTTGTCTATTTATTTTATTCTTAAATAGCAAGAAGTGTTCGGTGTTACTCAGAACAGCCGGTTGGGAACATTTATTTTCAGGTGTTCGTAGGCGCCGCGGGTGGCAAGCCTGCCTCTTGGCGTCCGTTCTATAAAACCCTCCTGAAGGAGAAAGGGCTCATAAACATCCTCAATCGTCTCCTTGTCCTCCCTCACAGAGGCTGCAAGGGTGTCCACACCTACGGGGCCACCGGCATATTTTTCGATAATTGTAAGCAGGAGTTTTCTGTCCATATCATCAAGCCCCCTGTCATCCACATCCATGGCCTCAAGTGCATACCTGGCTATCTCTATCCCGATCGTGCCGTCACCTTTTACCTGGGCAAAATCCCTCACCCTCCTCAGAAGCCTGTTTGCAATCCTCGGCGTACCCCTTGAGCGGCGTGCAACCTCAAAGGCCGCATCCTCGGCTATATGGACATCAAGGATGGCTGAGGAACGTTTGACAACCCTTACAAGCTCTTCAGGCCTGTAGTATTCGAGCCTCACAATCACACCAAAACGGTCCCTGAGTGGAAAAGTCAGCAGCCCTGTGCGGGTAGTGGCGCCAACGAGTGTGAAGTGCGGCAGGTTTACCTTGAGTGAACGGGCATTGGGACCCTGTCCGATTATAATATCCAGGTGGAAATCTTCCATGGCAGGATACAGGACCTCTTCAACAATCCTGGGCATCCGGTGTATCTCGTCAATAAAGAGGATATCCTGATCCGAGAGGTTTGTAAGTATTGCAGCAAGGTCTCCCTGCCTCTCAAGCACCGGCCCTGATGTAGTCTTTATGCTTACTCCAAGCTCATTGGAGATAATATGGGCAAGCGTGGTCTTTCCAAGCCCTGGCGGGCCGTAGAAGAGAACATGGTCAAGCGCCTCTCCGCGGTGTCTTGCTGCCTGAATATAAACACGAAGGTTATCCTTTAACCGCTCCTGCCCTATAAACTCCTCAAAACTCCTGGGCCTTAAGGTCACATCCAGGAGCAGCTCATCCTGGGACGCCTCAGGCTCAACCCCACTTTCATCCGTCTCTTTCAGACTTACCTCCTATTTAATTGACGATTGACTATTGACGATTGAATATTAAACTTAAATTAAATATTTAATTCGTCATTCGTCAATTGTCAATAACCACTTGCTTACCTGTTCAGATATTTTAACGACTCTTTAAGAAGATTCTCAATCTCCCTGATTCCCTTTTTATAAGCCCGATCCAGGACCTCCTGGGCATGAGCCCTTTTATACCCTAGATTAACCAACGCTGAAAGGGTATCCTCGTAAGCCCTCTCTTTTTTCTCTCCTGTCTTCGGAAGCCTTTCCCTGAGCTCGAGTATAATCCTCTGCGCTGTCTTTTTCCCGACACCGGGAATCCTTGTCAATAACCCCACGTCCTCCGTCTCTACCGCCCTTAAAAAATCCTCGACCGTTGAGCCTGACAGGATATTCAGCGCAAGCCTTGGGCCCACCCCTGAAATACTCAGCAGGGATTTAAATACCCTCTTGCCATTCTCATCCAGAAAACCATAGAGGTCAATGGCATCATCCTTCACATTCGTATAGATAAAGAGAAAGACCTCCCTGCCCTCCTCCGGCAGTTCTGAAAGCACACTCAGGGGGACACTCACCTCATAGCCAACCCCACCTGTCTCAACTACTATACATTCAGGCCGTTTCAGAGAGAGCCTGCCTCTCAAAGTCCCTATCATCCCGGGGATTGTCCTCCTTTTTTAAAAAAATGGTTATATTCCATCGATAGTTCAGGTGTATTATACAATAAAGAAAGGTTGTTACAGGAAGGACAGCGAGGATTAAAAAGAACCAGGACTACATTTGGCCGCAGATTTTCACAGATAAACGCAGATTGTCAGAATTTTTAAAACAACTTTTCCTGATAAGTATCTGCGTGTTTCTGCGAAAATCTGCGGCAGAGAGTATTAATTTTTAGTCGTAAAGCTCCTTACATAGCTTAAATTCGCCGCACCCTTGTCATCACTTGCAACAACCTGCCAGGAGTATGTGGTGTCAGGGCTGAGTCCTTCAACCGTATAGCTCAAAATGGCTGTTTCCGTCTCACCGTCAACGTCGGAAACCGTACCCTTGCCGCATGATACCAGCAACATTGCCGTTAATATTATCATCCCTGCCAACATGGATATCCTTCTCCGCCTTCCATCACCTGCAATGACCATTCCGAACAGCAGCAGTCCTGTCCCTGCGCCAAGCCCTGCATAAAGTGTCCTGCTGACCCTGCCCGTAAGGGTAAACTCATTCACTTTTGCGGCAACACACTTCTCCAGAGTCCCTTCGTTGTCTTCACAGTATCTGATCTCATAGGTCACGGGGTCACCCTCCGGGTCTGTGACTCCCTCCCACTGAAACGTTACCGTCGTCTCCAGGCCTGTTGCACCGTTTTCCGGAGAGACAGGCGCGGGCCTCGCCGGTGTATGGTTGCCATCTTCCGGAAAACATGAGCCAGTGACTCTCTCATACGCCTCCGCATCTACCCTTACAGAAGCCGCCCAGGGCCAGGGCACACCAGGTGATGTACCGCACATGGCTACCACAACCTCACTCTCATCCGGATCATCAGACGGAATGCGGACTACCTTGCCCCACGCGCCTGTCTCAGGCGCAGGATCGGTAAACAGAATGGTGAGTGTGCAGGTGGCCGATGGCGCAATAGTCCGGTTTGAGCAATTGTCTGTTATGCTGAATGGCCGGAACAGCCCCGGCTGATCAAGTACATAGGGTATCTGACCGATGTTCAGGATTGCATCACCGAGATTGGTTACCGTTACGGTATGTGATGTGTCCGGTATATCACCAAACGGCACCTCAAGGTCATTATCCGTACCAGACGAATCAGTGACTGAAATATCAGGTTCAGGCACTGCTGCAAGGGTTGCCGTCATTGTCGGGGCAGAGGCGCTGATAGAGGTCACCTTTACATAACTTGCAGTTCCGTTATACAGATTACTGTCCGGGATGCTGCTGCCTGTAAATGATGTATTGTCCGAAGAGCCTGGATAGAGGTCACCGTTGTCTCCCCTGTTGTTATTCTTCTCAAGGTCCCACAGACCGTCGGCCTGCTCCAGAGAGACCCGGTAGTGCGTAGTCGAACAGTCAGAGGGGGGATAACACTCGTTCTCGTTATCTGTCCTGCTTTCCTCTATATGCCATATGGCAAGGCCGGCTGCGGGCAATCCCTCATCAAAACTACCCGTGCTACGCTGCCTGTTTTCAACCAGAAAATATTCCCCGCCGGTTGACGGGCTGCCGGAAAGGAGCTGATAAACATCTGCCGCTGTGGCTGCCGCTTCAATGGACTCATCAGTCAGTTTATATGTAACCGGAGTCGGGGTAACCCAACCGAGGCGGTATTTGCTCCATGCCGACATAAGGGCAGGAGTATCCCCCTGTCTTGTCACATAGTTCCATGAACCAGCACCCATCAACCCCCAGTTACCTATCCCCTCCGAGCTCCCGTCAGAGTCATAGAGGTCGGGAAGACCCAGGGCATGGCCGTACTCATGGGCAAAAACACCTATTGTTGACCTGGTTGCCGGAGGGCCTGTACGGTAAAGCTCCGGCATAATGATGTAGTCGTTCACTTTATAGCCGCGCGGGCAGGACGAGTCCGAATCGCCTGTGGTATAGGCACCATAGTGGCTGTATCCATATGACCTGGCACTTGAGAGTGACCAGCGACGGGACCACAGATCTGTAGAGGATTCACCAACCTCTTCACCGGTACCCTGATGGACTATTCCCACTACATCCACATAGCAGTCACCGTCTGAATCATAGGCGGAGAAATCAATAACAGCGTCAGCTGCCACAACAGCCTCATAAACAAGATCACCGGGCCATTCATCTATTCCCTGTGTATCATTAGTTCCATAGTAGTCATGGGTATTTGCCGCCGTATACCATCCCGCAACGCCGCCCGGGCCGGATGATATACTGAAAGCACCGTAGGAGACCTCCTCATAGTAGTCCTTCATGCTCTTGCTTCCAGTACCGAAAAGCATGGATTCAAAGTCTGAAGCAGTAAAGGTGGTGCTCGTGTTATTAAAATTTATGAGGATTACGGGGATATTCGCAGTACCTGAGGGAGACACCACCTTTTGAGGTAAGGCAGGAGCCTGTATCGACTTTTGCTGAAGGCCTTCCACCAGGACGTCCGCCGCTGGCCTGACGTGCTTTTGCAGGGTCTCGACTGGCTGGGCCTTGCCAACCACCCATGAAGAGGCTGCAAGCCCTCCGCTGTCGCCTGTTACTGCATAGGTCCAGTTCCGGGATGCCTCGTCAAAGAAAATGGAATAACCATCTTCAGTCTCCCATCCATGCAACCTCTCATCTCCCCACATCCGGGCAGCAAACCCGCTCTCGTCAGCCTGTTTAAGGGTATGTACAACCGGTGCTGCTACAACTGCTTCAGATACATCCAGCCCACACAGACCGGTAATAAAAGAAACCATAACTGCCAAAAAAACAAATCCGGTTATGCCTGCCTTCATATCCCCTCACAAGGTCTAAAGATAAAAAAGGGACAGGCCACTCTCTTCCATGTTTGTAAAAAAGAAGAAAGCAGCCTGTCTTTTTATGCTGATTTTAGCATACCTTTTTCAGTTACCGGTGGTAAAGCTTGCTGGCTCACTGTCAGTGCTGTTCGTACCATCACTTGCAATGACCTTCCAGGTGTACAGTTTATTGGAATCAAGTGGAACGGGAGCGGAAAAGGTCACAATACCGCTCACTGCAAAGTTATCCGTACCGTTACTGCTTGATGTATCGGTCGTGCTTTTACCGCACGAGACGAGGAACATGGCGGTTATTGCCATCAGCCCGATCATCAGGGCCAGCTTCCTGCGCCTTGCACTTCCTGCAAGTACCATCCCGAACAACAGCAGTCCTGCCCCGGAACCAAGTCCGGCATAGAGGGTACTGCTATTCCCCCTGGCAGAATCACCATCTACGGGTATGCAGGTACTGTCAAGCTCAGTCCCTTCAGGAGCATAACAGATCTGATAGGATACAGCGTCACCATCTGCATCTGTGGACTCTCTCCAGGCGAAACTTACACTTGTCGGAACGTTTGCATCTCCGTCTGACGGGTAGAGAAGATCAGGAACGGTTGGTGCTGCTGTACTTACTGCTGCAGGCACCGCACAGTCACTCAGGAGGCTCAGCAGTTCATCATCCGTCAAGGCAGGATCCACTGTTACGGCACTCGTCCAGCGCGGCGCCGTGTCTCCGGCTGTTCCGCACATGGCCACAGCAACCTGAGGAACAGCAGCATCGTCGGAATTTATACGCAGCACCCTCCCGAAAGAACCTGCTGTAACTGGTGAGAAATCAACATCAATTGCACAATTTGCTGATGCACCAAGAGTAGATGAGCAATTGTCTGTTATGGTGAATGGCAGAAAAGCGTCTGCACCATATGTTGTAAGGGATGTTGAAATACCGGTAAGGTCTGTAGTGCTGTTGTTGGTTACCGTTATCGTCTGGGTTATTGCTGAACCACCCACCGCAACATCACCAAAACCCACCTTAAGGTCGGTATTGCCTGCACCATCAGTTACCATAATCTGCTCGGCAACACCCAGTGACCTGTCACCAGGACCGGCTGCGTATGCATGCAGGCCCCACATCGTAAACTCCGTTGGATCAGCAGCAGGACAAGCATAGAAATCAGGGTCAATACCCCAACCGCCCTGCGCCCTTATATTCCACGTGTGGGAGGGGCCGGCTGCTACTGCGGGGTTAAAAGTATACTCCGTCCAGAGACCGGAAGCATCAATCGAGCTTGAGACTGCAGCATTAACTAAATCATCCACATACAGACTGACATCACTTATACAGGGATGACCCCTGCCGTCAGCCCTCGTAACCTCAAGTATTCCGACCTTAAAGGGTACGGCTCCGTTTGCATATCCATCAGCAGGGGTTACAGCATATATCTGGGGTCCGTGGAAGTCGGGATTGGTGGCAAGACCGGCAACATTATACCACTCCGGCATACCCCCATCGGCATAAGTGTCAACACTATCGATGGAGTAAACGTTTCTGAATCCCAGCTTCTGCATATACGCACCTGCCCAGTAGCTGCGGTAGCCATTGGCGCTGATGAGGTATATCCTTGTATTGAAATCAATGACCTCTGCCTGTTTCAGGTACCCAAGGATGGAGCCAAACTCCACTGTATCCTCCGGAAATGCACCTGCAAAGCTGCCAATCCAGAAGGGCACATTTGGAGGAAGAACCGTTACTCCCGTTGCGGTATCGGTCCACATGGGCGAGCGGGCGTTAGAAGATGTACTGGCACAGTTATAAGTAAAAGGGAGCTGACCTGTCACAGCACATCCATTATGCTCTTCCCAGGTGCGGACGTCAATTATAATGCCGGTGCGAGCGGATGCAGAGGATTCAGCCTCTACTGCTGAAATGTCAGCTACTCCAAGGGCATGGTTGTTAAGCCCCCTTCCGGCATTATTGGCCGCAAGGGCCCTCCACGTAAAGGCTCCAACAGGCATGTCAAATGGAGCGGTACCGGAGGTTGCATCAAATGTATAGTCAGTCCAGAGGCTGCCGGAGGTATCATTCGTGTCAAAAGCAACCTCACTCCCTCTGTATCCGGCATTGTCAAATATCTGAAGCGAGACCCTGGTTACCGGAGGAGGTGTAAAATAACCACTTGAGGTCGGCTCAAGGATGCTGATGGTAAAGGTCGTACTGCCGTCAAAGGTTGCAAAAACCTGTGGCGGTACAGTGGTAAAATTGAAATACTCACCCATACCCAGATATTTAGGCAAAGTGCCGGTATTCCACTCAGACATGCCACCCTCAACAGTGCCGGTACCATCACCGTCAATATTGTACAGGTTGGCAAACGTGCCGCTCCCTGTTTTAGTGCTGGTAAAAGTCCTGCCGTCCATCCATGTAGCCATGTAGCGGCTCCTCACTCCGGTACGGCAGAGGAAGTAAAGCCTTGTGTTAAAGTCAATAACTCCCCTCTCAAGCAGTCCTTCTATAATATTCGTCACCTCGGTAGCATCATCCGGGGACTGGGTGGGAAATGCGGTATTCTCGTTGACCCACCAGGGAATGTTTATCGGCAGATAAGTTTTACCGTTTACCCTCCACTTCGGGGTGCCGTTGTATGCAGAGTTAGTGTCTGTTGCTCCCGTTGTTGCACAACCGGTGGGACCCCATGGGGGGCAAAGACCGTTAGACTCATCCACTGTGCGCACATCTATTATGACCGCATCCGTGCCGGTATCTTTCACGTCATTGTAAGCAGCAGTTGCCGATACTTCCGTAAAAACGGCCCATGCCGACTGCGTTTCAAGCAGAAAAAAACCTGCAAGCGCAAGAAAAAAAATGGTGTATATTCCTGTT
>UOGH01000202.1_pt1 | contig 29979 bp, 38 predicted proteins | sample 1989771 | NCBI WGS metagenome assembly UOGH01 (sample SAMEA4712198, study PRJEB27164) | hydrothermal vent metagenome | biome: marine basaltic hydrothermal vent biome; feature: marine hydrothermal vent; material: mineral | place: Pacific Ocean | collected 2011-06-14/2011-07-23 | depth 1691 m | reverse complement strand
AGACCTGTATGGTATGTAGGTACGATAGGATACTGCTTTTTCTTCCTCTACCGGTATGGAATCTCAAAGAAAAGGAAAAGGACAGTTGATGGATTCCGGCTCATAGAGAAATTGAAGTCCGATGCCCCTCTGTCAGATGAAGACAGGAAGGTCATTCTGTACCTCCTCTCTTCCATCAAGGCCTCGCTTGAAGACATTAACTACGCCATCATATTCCTGCTATCCATAGCTGCAATTGTTGCTGATCTGATCCTCACTGCAATGGGATAACAAAAGACAAAACAGAAAGGGGCATGTGTGTGGGTTTCACCACTACATGCCCCTGATTTATTCATTATTAATATGATATTTAATATATTGATATTTTCGTAAAAAGTCCCTTATTGTCTCCCCGAACTTGATTCAGGGTCTAATAATCAGAAACAGGATGAATTACTGTTACTTCTTCTTACCGCCAACAGTCTCTTTTAATCCCTTGCCGGCTTTAAATTTAGGTGCTTTTCTGGCGCGTATCTTTATGGTTTCCCCTGTTCTTGGATTCTTCCCTTTTCTTGCCTTCTGCTTTACAACACTGAAGGTTCCAAAGCCTGCAATCGTGACCTTCTGTCCCTTCTTGAGTGTTGATGTTATTGTGCTTAGCATAGCATTTACTACCTTTGCAGCCTCTGCCTTTGTGGTCTCCAGTGTTGCGGAGACCTTTTCAATCAACTCGGATTTGTTCATAAATAAACCTCCTTATATTTTAATAATGCTACCATTTTACAGGATTTCTGCACATTAAGGCAAAATTTTCCTGATTTACTCATACCTGGAGTAGGGGACCATACGGAGATGACCTGAATAAGGGTAAAAAGATGGTAGGCGATGGTGGTTTCGAACCACCGACCTCTGCCGTGTGAAGGCAGCGCTCTCCCACTGAGCTAATCGCCCAAAAGACTTTTTTGCCGCAGATCTACGCTGAAAAGTTAATGGAATTATATAGAAATCAGCGGCAGGCTGTCAAATCCAGACTACTTTACCGAAGTCCTTTATGCCCTCTACAATATGATTTGTTGTCCCTCTGTAACCTGCTTTCAGCTCCGACTCAAGGCCGTAGTGTTTAAGGCATGTGCCGCAGGAGAATATCTCTACCCCCATGGATTCAATATCCCGTATAAGAGGAATTATCTCCTCGTTTATTGTGGTGAGTTTTACTCCGGCATTAAGGAAGAAGATCATGTCGGGCAGGTCGCGGGTCACCTTCATTGTCTCAAAAAAACCCTTTATAAGTATCTTTCCGATCTCCTCGTCCTTGCCGAGCGTATCAGTGCCGATTACCATCAGGATATCTTTTTTGTCTTTTTCCTCTCCCGGCTCTTTCTCGTTGATCGCAGTCTCCCCAAGGGTGACATCGCATACATATCCCTTTGTAATTTTTACTGACCAATATCCGTCTTTCTTCTCTGTCTCCGCATGCATCCCGTTTTTTCTGGCAAACCTGCCAAGGTTGCTCACAGATGCCTCATTATCCACAAGCACCTCTACGGTTCCTTCTTCAATTGTATCAAGCGTCTCTTCCGCCATAACAACCGGTTTGGGGCATCCAAGTCCCCTGGCATCCACTGTCTTCATCAAGACCTCCCTTTTCTGCAAATACTATCAGCGTCCTGATTGTTTTGAAAACTCCCTGAGCAACTCTTCCGTCTTTTTCAGATATTCACCAAATGCCGACCAGTCTTCCTTTCTGAGGGCCTCACGTGCCTTTTCAAGACTATCAAGCGCCTTCCTGCCGAGTTCCTGCTGCGAAAGCTCTGCTACAACCCTCTCCGGAATCTTCAATTCAGGCAATGAGCCTTTAAAAAGCTTTCTCAGGGCTGCCTCAAGATTATCCTCCATAACCACCTTATTGCCGTAGGCCACTATGACCCTTCTCAACTCCGGCAACCCTACCCTGTCTGTAGCAACCAGGTAGAGCGGCTGGACGTAGATAAGAGACCGTTCTATGGGAATTACGAGAAGACTGCCCCTGATTACATCGGAACCACTCTGTCCCCAAAGGGTAAGTTGCTGAGATATATAGGCGTTCTGGTCAATACGGGCATCCACCTGTCTGGGCCCAAAGACCAGCCTGTCTCTCGGAAATGTATATACTATAACTTTTCCATAATTATCTCCATCACTCCTGGCCGCCATCCATGCAGCAAGGTTATCCCGCTTGGATGGAGTAAACGGCAACAAAAGCACAAACTCCTCTTCCTGACCGGCAGGAAGCTTCATGATTATATAGTAGGGCTCCATGGACTTGCCCTTATAGACCGGAATTTCCCAAAGGTCTTCCTTGTTGTAAAAGACCCTTGGATCAGTCATATGAAAAAGTGAAAACATCCTGGCCTGAACCCTGAGAAGGCTGCGGGGATAACGAACGTGTTTCCTGAGGCCATCGGGCATCTCGCTTAAGGGTTTAAACAGGGTGGGAAAAATCTTCCCGTAAGTGTTTGCAATGATATCCTTATCATCAACAATATAAAAGGAGACCGCACCATTATATGCATCCACCACTGCCTTAATGGGGTTGCGTATATAATTTATCCCCTGCTGCAGTGGTTTTGAGTACGGGAGCCTGTCTGTGAATGTATAGGCATCTATAATCCAGTACAGCCTCCCTTTTTCAGAAACAACCATATAGGGGTCTGAGTCATAGAGAAGAAAGGGTGCAATGGTGTTGACCCTCTCGATTATGTTTCTGTAATAGAGTATCCTGCTCTCCGAGGTTATATCGGTTGAGAGGAATATCTTGAAATTGCCGAAGTACGTGGCATACAGCATTCGCTTGATAAAGGATGAGAGCCTGATACCGCCTGTGCCTTCATAAATTGTATAGACATTCCCTTCTGTGGTGGGGTAGCTGAACTCTTTCACCTTTGTCTTTACAATCACGTAGTCATTTGGTTTCTCTCCATAGTAAATCTCGGGACGTGTCACCTTGACATTGGTTGTTGATACAGGTGGAATATCCTTTATAAAAAATTCCGGCAAGCCCTCTCTTGTTATACCGCTTACAGGCCCCATGGCAAGCCCTACTCCGTGGGTAAAGACGAGTCTTTCATTTATCCATGACTTCCCCGGCAGGTCCTCATAGGAGAGCTCCCGAGGAGAGAGCATCACCTGTGTGTATTTGCCTTCTATATCGTACCGGTCATTGTCAACATCAACAAACTTGTAGTAAGTCCTTATCTGCTGGAGCTGGCTGTATGTCTTCAGCAGGGGTTTTTCATCCCAGAGGCGTATGTTCCTGATGGTGGAGATATTCCTGTTGATGTCTGTAAACGTAAGCTTCTCACTCACATCGAAAGGCTCTGTCTGAATCCTCTCAAGGTCATAGCCGTATCTGGTAAATTTTATGTGCTGCTCAATATATGGCTTTTCAAGGACAATCTCGTTGGGGGAGACCTTAAAATTCTGCAGCAGGGATGGATAAACGCCAATCCCCAGGAAGTAGACACCGCCAAGAATGGCCAGGGGAAGGATGGCAGCATATTTAGACCTTCTTGTCACCCCGATGAAAAAACCCACAGCAGTGGCAAGAGAGACCCCGGTCAACACATTCAGCATCAGGAGCCGTGCATTGATATCCGTGTATGAGGCCCCGTAAAGCACACCGTGTTCATTAAAGAGAAGCGCGTACCTGTCAAGGTAGAATTTCAGGGCCAGGTTGACAATCCAGATGGACACCAGGAGGGCAAGGTGTCTCTTGACCCTCCTGTCAATAGTTATCAAACCCTCTATATAGGTAATGCCGCCCCTGAGTATATAATTCAGGGCAGTAAAGACAATGCCTGTCAGGAGCAGAATACTCAGAAAAGTATTCATGGAATCAATCAGTGGAAGCCTGAAGAGATAAAAGGAGACATCCCTGCTGAATACAGGGTCTGCCAGACCTGCAGGCTGAGCCCCCATAAACAGGAGCACCTCTTTCCAGTACCCCCCGGCAGCAATGACAGCTACCACAGCGGCAAGAACGGAAAGGTACAGACCGAGGTGCTTAACCAGCCTGTTCATATCAAACTTTTTTAAGCCATAGAGCTCTTTCTCTATACTGTAGATACGGCCCTGGGGAAATTCCTGTCTGTTTGCAATGAATATGTTTATCAGCAGGAAAAGGGCTGCAATACCGCCTGCGGCCAGCCCGGTAAATACCTTGGCAAGGAAACTCTTTCTGAATACCGCCTCATATCCCACTTCCTTAAAAAAGAGCCAGTCAGTGTAGAAGCTGAGGGATGTAAAAAAACTCGCTATCAGGGCAAGCACTGCGGTGATAAGTACAATAAAGAGGACATTTCTTTTCATGGCTATATTATAAAGGTGGATTGACAGTTTAGTCTATCCCGGGGAAATGTGTCTCAATAGGGGTCAGGTCTCAACATTCAACATTTGACAGCAGCAGAACATCGGTTGTCACTTGAAAGTGCAGTTAATAACAGCAGGAAACTGGAATAAAAATGCCTAAGTGTGGTAACGATAACAAGAAATGTTGAATGTTGAGACCTGACCCCCTTCCGATGGGTTGAAATGATATCTATTTCCTGTTGATTTTTAATCTCTTCTATGCTATGGTGTGGTGTGTGAAGATTAAAGGAGAGAACAGTTGTTATGATAAACAGTATCAGGAATAATAGTTACTGATCTATGAAAAAGATGGCTACCTACTTTGCCCCGGCGGAACGGGCTGATGAAAAAGAGCTTATTGCGGAAATTGAAACAGTAAACAAGAACCCCGTAATGTCCGGTCTGCTCCATTCAGTCAGTGGATTGCTTGCCATCCTGGATGAACATCGGCAGATTATTACCATGAACGATTCATTCCTGAAAATGCTCGGCGTTAAGGATCCTGCTGAAGCCCTGGGGTTGCGGACAGGGGAAGCGCTGCAGTGTATTCATGCGCAGGATGAACCTGCCGGATGCGGCACCACTAAATTCTGTTCAACCTGCGGGGCCGCAATAGCGATAGTCTCCAGCCTCAGCCAGGACAAGCCTGTTGAAAGAATCTGCGCGCTAGCTGCAAACAGAGGAGAGCGAACAGTTGATATTGCACTGCTGGTTAGATCTCACCCAATAAATATCTCCGGAACAAGATTCCTTTTGCTCTTCCTGCAGGATATCAGCATACAACAGCAAAGGGCAGCACTGGAAAGAACGTTTTTTCATGATGTCAACAACATGTTGACCGGACTGGTTGGGGCAAGTGAAATGCTTTCACTTGAAAATAATCAGGAGAATCTGATCAAAATCATTCACCAGTCATCGTTACGCCTGAAAAAAGAAGTGGAGATACAAAGAAGCCTCTCACAAAGTGAAACCTATACATATCATCCCCTGATACATACAGCCTCAACAGAACAGATACTGGAAGAACTTCAGTCATTTTTCATCAACCACCCGGTAGCCCGCAACAAAAACCTGCAGTTTCCATCATCCTACCCTACCCTGTCGATCAATACAGATATGTCATTATTGTTGCGTGTCCTTTACAATATGACGACAAACGCACTTGAGTCCACTGCTGAAAAAGGTACGGTAAAAGTATGGCTGGACAAGAACGATAATTTTCTCTCCTTTTACGTATGGAACAGACAGCCGATTCCTCAGGATATCGCTCAAAGGGTATTTCAACGTAATTTCACCACCAAAGAGGGTGCAGGAAGGGGAATAGGAACATACTCCATGAAATTATTCGGAGAGCAAATCCTTGGCGGACAAATTAGTTTTACGACCTCTCAGGATGAAGGTACTGTATTCACGTTTTCCGTGCCCTTATAAAAGACCCGTCAGCTTTCTTTCAGCATTACCTGTAATTATAGTGTTTTTGTTTTACTGTTTTTGGCGAAGTGACTTTGCCATGAGTGATATTGCAATATCCAGATCTTCAACAGGATTGAATAAGGGCCCCAATATCTGTGTCTGTGCCGACTTGTTTAAAAGAGCGTCACTATAGGAAGCATCAGGGCACCGGCGCTTAAGTTCATCTGTAATAAATGCGAAGTTTGCCGAGCGGGTGGGCTTCAGCATGGAACCAAGAGATGAATAGACCAGGGAATTTTCCCGAAATGCGATTATGTGTTTCATTCCGGCATATAAATTAAGAAAACCTTCGCGGTTTTCCGAAGTGTCCACGTGATGTTTTTCCGTAGATTTGCTCAACACAAGTCCGCCTGAAATTACAGCGCGGCCCAGACTTAATTTCTTCTCCTTTTCAATCGTAGTCGTGGTGAACTGCTCAATACAGGTGCCACGCAATATGATCTCCATACGGCTGTAATCAACAACAAGACTCTCACCCTCTCTCGATTCAACACGCAGCTGCATATCATCAAGGAAAAAGCTTCTTGCTATAAAACGTTTGGAATCAGACTCAATCTCATCCTGGTGCAGAACAACCGCTCCAAAGCCTGCTGATCTGAGCTTGGCTGCTTTTTCATCTGCATATGCAGCCTCTGCATACACGGCAACAATAACAGGAAACCTTCCGGCAATACGTAAACGGGAGCCTGCCTCGTATTGTGTTGTGCCGATAATCCCGGCAAGAATTGCTGATGGGTTGTCTTTATTTTCAGGTGTATTACGAATAGCAACGATATTCAAGGAATGGACCATCTCTTTTTTATATCTCCCGGCAGGGTTTATCTAATCCGATCATGAATATATCATAAGCAATCAAGCCTTTATTTGCAACACGCAGGTGACAGGACACTGCTTTCTGAATTGCCTTCATGTACTCTGAGCGTGTACAGTTTAAACGATATGTTTTATAATATATATTGTCATAAAACGAATTCTATTTTATGAACACAGGAGAGAAAAGAAAATCCTATGGGTAATGCCTCGTATTATATATGGTTAATAGTCCTGCTTATCTATATTATCAGCCCGCTGGATCTATTCCCGGGATTCTTTGACGATCTTATCGCCATAGGGTTGTTATATTACTTATCTTACAGGAAGACGGCCCGGGGAAAACAGGGAACTTATTCACACACCAATACCCGTCATAATTCCGGCAGTCAATCCCAACAGCAGGAGCCCAGGCGCCTAAGCCTGGAAGAAGCATACAGGACCCTCGGGGTCTCACCTGATGCCTCATGGGAGGAGATAAAAAAGGCATATAAAGAGAAGATATCCAAATGTCATCCAGACAAGGTCAGCCATCTGAACGAAGAACTCCAGGAGAAGGCTGAGGAGTTGACGCTCAGGCTTAATAATACCCTTGAAGTTATCAAAAAAAGTAATGGAAACAGGTCTCAACACTAAAAATTCCTCACGGAGAGTTTCAGAATACAATCAAGAGGTGTAGTTTGTGAACAGAAAACCGACTGACTTTGATGAACGTTACAGGAAAGGAGACCTGCCCTGGGATACCGGACGACATGATAAAAACCTTGAGCTTGTTATAAGAGAAGAGCAAATAGCCCCCTGTCCTGCCCTGGAACTCGGAGCAGGAACCGGCAGCGATGCTATCTGGCTTGCACAACAGGGTTTTAAAGTGACTGCACTGGATATGTCGCCTACTGCAATCGGAATAGCCCGCAAAAAGGCCGCAGCCGCCGGTGTAGAGGTTGAATTTATTGTTGCAGATATCCTCAGAGACGAAATACCTTTTGGCCCTTTTGATTTCGTTTTTGATCGTGGCTGTTTTCACACCTTTGATCTTCCGGAAGAAAGATCACATTTGGCTGAAATCATATGGAGACACCTGAATCCCGGAGGTTACTGGTTCAGCCTCATTGCCAGTACCGACGGACCGGAAAGGGAATCAGGACCACCGAGACGGTCTGCTCTTGATATTGTATCAGCAGTGGAATCACGGTTTGAGATCATCTCTCTCAAGACTACCTCTTTTGACTCAAAACTTCCTGAAGCACCCCGCTCCTGGGCATGCCTGATGAGAAAACGCGACAAGATCCCGACAAACGAGTGAAGAACAGGACTGGTAGTGATATTACGGTCTGAAACAGGATCTGTGTTTGACTTGGAATCCTCTGTATGGTTAATATTAATTCATGCAACATGCAGATTATGTACCCCTCCATGTACACACTGAGTACAGCCTTCTCGATGGAGCGATAAAGATAAAGGAACTGATTGAGACGGCCACTGCCTACAACATGCCCGCAGTAGCCATCACGGATCATGGCAACATCTTTGGCGCTATCGGGTTTTACAAGGCTGCCATAAAGGCCGGGATCAAACCCATAATCGGCTGCGAGGTCTATGTTGCCCCTGACGGCAGGCTCAATAAAAAAGCCTCGTCCTCCGGAGAGAATGCCTTTCACCTCATACTCCTTGCAAGGAACATGGATGGTTACAGAAACCTCGTCACACTCGTGAGCAAGGCATATCTTGAGGGTTTTTACTATAAACCAAGGATTGACGCAGACCTGCTTACACAGTACAGCGGCGGTCTCATTGCACTCAGTTCCTGCCTGCACGGTGAGATACCGTATTATCTTTCCCAGGGCATGGTCGATGAGGCAAGGGAGGTTGCACTGAGGTACAAAAACATCCTTGGCCCTGAAAATTTCTACCTGGAGATACAGGACAACGGGATTGAAGTCCAGTATGAAATAAACAGGAAACTCCACGAACTTTCAAAGGAACTCCACATCGGCCTGGTAGCCACCAACGACTGTCACTATCTCAAAAAAGAGGACTCAAGGGCACACGACATCCTCCTGTGCATACAGACTGGAAAGACCATTAATGCCCGTGAAAGGCTCAGGTTTGAAACCGACCAGCTATATTTCAAAAGCCCCGAGGAGATGAAAAAGGCCTTCAGTGAAACGCCGGAGGCCGTACTGAATACACGGAAGATAGCAGAACGGTGCAACCTTGAATTTCAACTTGACACGTTCCTCCTGCCGAGGTTTGAGGTTGAAAGCGGGGATACTCCCGAGGATTACCTCAAAAGGCTTTCAGTGGAAGGTCTGCAGAGAAAGATTGGGGCAGAGCCAGCGGAGATATATCTTAAAAGACTGGATTATGAGCTGAAGACGATCGAGAAGATGGGTTTTGCCTCCTACTTTCTTATTGTCTGGGACTTTATAAACTTTGCCCGTAACAGGGGCATACCCGTTGGCCCCGGCAGGGGCTCTGCAGCCGGCAGTCTCGTGGCCTATTGTCTGGACATTACCGAGATTGACCCGATTAAATACAATCTGCTCTTTGAACGTTTTTTAAACCCGGACCGTATCAGCATGCCCGACATAGATGTGGATTTCTGCAAGGACCGCAGACCCGAGGTCATAACCTATGTAGCTGAAAAATACGGCTCTGAACACGTTGCCCAGATAATAACCTTCGGTTCCATGGCCGCAAGGGCGGCTATCAGGGATGTCGGCAGGGCACTTGATATCCCCTATGCAGAGGTGGACAGGATTGCAAAGCTCATCTCGGGTGGCCCGGGCGTTACTATTGACAGCGCAATGGCAGCAGAGCCGAAGCTCAGGGAGGTATACAAGAACAAGCCCGAGATAAAGGAACTGATAGACATTGCCAAGAGGCTGGAGGGGCTTTCAAGACATGCCTCCACCCATGCCGCCGGTGTGGTCATATCTCCCACCCCGCTGACCGACTACACTCCACTATATAAATCCCCTTCAGATGATACCGTCACTACACAGTTTGACATGAAATCCATTGAGGCTATAGGGTTACTGAAGTTCGACTTCCTTGGACTGAAAACCCTTACAGTGATAGAGGAAACCCTGAAATACCTGCAGGGCACAGACAAGGCACTCGATATCAAATCAATCCCCTTTGATGACCTGAAGACTTACAGGCTCCTCTCGGACGGACATACCACCGGAGTATTTCAGCTTGAAAGCTCGGGCATGAAGGAGATACTGGTAAAGATGCAGCCCAACAGGTTTGAAGACCTGATTGCACTTGTAGCCCTCTACCGTCCGGGACCTATCGGCAGTGGAATGATAGATGACTTCATCAGCAGAAAAAAGGGACTGACAAAGACAGAATACGAGCTCCCTCAGCTGCAGGAAGTCCTTGACGAGACTTACGGGGTGATACTCTATCAGGAGCAGGTTATGCGGATCGCCAACAAGCTGGCAGGCTTCACAATGGGCCAGGCAGATGTGCTGAGAAAGGCCATGGGGAAAAAGGACAGGGAAAAGATGGATAAACTCCTTGAGGAATTTGTCAGGGGGGCCATGGCAAACGGTATTACAGAGGTAAAGGCACGGAAGGTTTTTGACCTTATGGCCTTCTTTGCAGAGTATGGATTCAACAAGTCTCATTCTGCAGCCTATGCATACCTCTCATATCAGACCGCCTACCTCAAGGCCCATTTCCCTGTTGAGTTCATGGCCGCCAACCTCTCGCAAGAGGACTCGACCGACAAGATAGTGCGGCTTATTAATGAGTGCAGGACCATGGGAGTAGAGATTCTTCCGCCTGACATAAACCTGAGCGAAAGCAGGTTCACCGTGGTGGAAAACTCGATAAGGTTTGGCCTCGATGCCGTTAAGGGTGTAGGTGAGGCCGCCGTAGAGCAGATACTGATGGTAAGAGAGGACGGACAATTTGAGTCAATTGAAGATTTAATAAAACGGATTGCCACGAGAAAGGTTAACCGCAAGGTAATGGAGAGCCTTGTAAAGGCAGGCGCCCTGGACAGCCTGATAACTGTTGCGGATTCTGAACCACAAAATGGGAACTCCAAAAAATCAGAAATCAACATGGTCCGGGCTATGGCCATGGTAAAGACAAACAAATTGATGGACGGCAAAAACAACCTCTCACTCTTCGGTCAGCAGAGTTTCTTCGGCAGTGACGATGCAGAAGAAGTTCAGCCGTGGAGTGATGAAGAGCTCCTGAATGCCGAAAAGGAAGCCCTTGGGTTCTATATAACAGGACACCCCATAAACAAATATAAAAAGATACTAAAGCTCATGGGCATTTCAAAGACATCAAGGCTTGAAGAGCTCGGCGATACCACAGAGATAGCGGTTTCAGGTATAATAAATACACTTAAAAAAACCCTTACCAAGGGGAAATCAGAACCCATGGCAGTGTATGTGCTTGAGGATGATGAGGGCACGGTTGAATGCATTGCCTTCCCTGAAATATACAGAAACTATTCTGATCTGATAGTAAAAAACAACCTTATCCTGGTCAGGGGAACGATTGATAAGAGTGAAAAGGGGATAAAAGTGCTCACCAGGGAGATAACCACCCCGGAAGACGCCTTTCTGAACCAGGCGTTCAAACTTGAAATGAGGATAGATAAAAATATCATGGAGGATAGCGCACTGGCAGAGATCAAGGATTTGTTACATAAACACAGCGGTAATTGTCCAGTATATATAAAGCTGAACTCAGGTGATTATGAGACAACACTGCTAACTGAATACAACATAAAACCTGCTGTTGAACTTATCGATACCCTGGAAGGCATAACCGGCACGGGAACAGTAAAACTCCTCCGTCTGAACGGGCATAAGGAAACACAGTATGCCAACCAGAATCACTCCTTCAGGAGACCCCGTAAATGATACGATACTATCTTGACTTTGAAAAGCCCATTCAGGAGCTTGAACTGAAAATCGAAGAGCTTAAGCGCCTCAGCAACGGGCAGGACCTCAATATAACGGCCGAACTTGAAAAACTTGAACAAAAGGCCGGGGAGATGAGAGATGATATATTCGCAAGACTCACCCCCTGGCAGAAGACACAGATAGCAAGGCATCCCGACAGGCCCTATACCCTTGATTACATAAATATGCTGACTGATGACTTTATAGAACTCCATGGCGACAGAAGATACTCGGATGACCCGGCCATTGTTGGCGGCATAGGAAGTATTGGAGGAACAAGCATGGTTATTATCGGCCACCAGAAGGGCAGAGGGACAAAGGAGAGGATTAACAGAAACTTCGGCCAACCCCAACCCGAGGGTTACAGAAAGGCACTCAGGCTTATGAAGTTTGCAGAGCGCTTTAGCAAACCCCTGCTGACTTTCGTTGACACTCCCGGGGCTTTTCCGGGACTTGGAGCTGAGGAGAGGGGGCAGGCTGAGGCAATAGCGGTAAATCTGATGGAAATGTCCAGACTGCGAATACCTGTAATCTCAATTGTAATCGGTGAAGGTGGCAGCGGCGGGGCTCTTGCAATTTCCGTGGCAGACAGACTCTATATGTTTGAACACTCTGTTTACTCCGTAATATCACCGGAAGGTTGTGCTGCAATACTCTGGAGGAAAAACGGCGATCTCGACACCGGGGAGTTCTCAAGGGCCGCTGAAGCATTGAAACTCACAGCACAGGACCTTTTAAGTTTCGGAATTATTGATGACATTATTCCCGAACCACCCGGCGGTATCCATAGAGACCCCCATGCTGCTGCTGAAAAGTTAAAAAAGACCATACTTGATACAATTGAAGAACTCAGAAACAAAAACATTGAAAAACTCATTGAGGAAAGATACAAAAAGTTAAGACGTATCGGGAAGTTCTCCAGGCATGAATAATAACACTGTCTCCTGCTCAATTTATCTTCTTATATGATATCCTTATAATTCTCCTGTATTTTTCTTATAACTTTTATTTATAATATAATTACATAAACTTAAAACACATATTATAAAAACGTCTCCCTTGATAAGAATTCTTACTTAAAAGGCTATCCCGCTTGAAAATGGAGATTAAAGATTGAAGGACAACCAGGACAAACGGAGCTTTAAAAGATACAAAAAAGAGGCCGAGCTAATAATTAAGGCCAAAACAGGGGCATACAAAGGCAGAATTATAGATTATTCAGACGGTATCTGCGCCGTCATCAAAGATGCCTCTTCTATCATATCCGGTACCACAGTCAATATAAGGAGTCGTGAACTTGGAATAGAGTTTCTTGGTGAAGTTGTATGGGCGAAAAAGCTGATTCCCGACTTGCAGGTTGGAATCAGGAGAGTTGACAACCTCAGGGGTTCCCTGAAGGATTTCAGACTGCCTGATGTACTGAAGGGACTTCAGAAAACCACAAGTACGGGAACCCTGGAAATACACAACGACTCCATAGAGAAAAAGATTTATATCAAAAATGGAGACTTGATCTTTGCCTCCTCCAACCAGGCAAGTGACAGCCTTGCAAAGGCCCTCTTGAGTGCCGGCAAGATGACCCTTGATCAATATAAAAGAACCCTTAAAATATCGGAACAGACAGGAAAAAACCAGAGCACTATACTCACTGAGCTTGGCTATCTTTCCACACAGGAATTCATCTGGGCATTAAAAAACCAGGTCGAAATGATTATCCTGAGCAGCTTTAATGTTACAGATGCCAGTTTTGAATTTCAGGAGGGCCCACTTGATGCAGATGAGTCGATCCCCCTCAGGATTAACGCCACCAATCTCTTATATCATGGTTATAAAAAGGTTAATGATCTCCTGTATTTAAAAGAGGAGTGCCCCCCTCCGGATATCGAGCTGCGTCTTTGCAGAGACCCTGAGGAACTCGTTCAACACCTTTCCCTGAGTGACACCGACAGGAGAATACTGTCTTATTTAGACGGCAAACGCTCAATAAAAGAGATATCGTTACTCTCTCAAGCCAGTGACACAGAGATACTCAAGACGATATATGCCCTTTTGAATATTGGAGCCATAGAATTAACAGAGGATTCGGTCCAGACAGCAAAGGGTATGGAGATAGACGTTGAACTCTCGGAAAAGATAGAAAAGATTAACAACAACTATAAGACCCTCGGGTATTACGGAATTCTGGGCATAAATGAGGGGGCATCTGAAGAGGAAATACGGGAAGCATATTACAGGGTAGCAAAAGAGTTTCATCCTGACAAATATTTTTCCCTGCCCTCAGACGATATTAAGGAAAAAATAAACACAATATTCTCTTATGCAACTGAGGCATACGAAAACCTTACTGACGAAGCAAAGAGGAGGGAATACGACAGGTCTCTTTCTGTCAAATCAGAAAAACCTGTTTCCAAGGCTGAAATGGCTAAAGAAAGGTTTAATCAGGGAAGAACGTTGATGATGATGAAAAAGTACTCCGATGCAGTAACCCTGTTTGCCCAGGCAATCTATTTTGACAGCTCTACAGCAAGTTATCAATACTATCACGGCCTTGCTCTCAGCAAACTGCAAAGGTTCAAGGAAGCTGCAAAGGCTATCAATGAAGCCATTAAACTTAATCCGCAAAAATCAGATTATGTTGCTGAACTCGGTCATGTTTTTCTGATGCTGGGCTTTAAAGCGAGAGCCCGGAATTCCTTTAAAAGGGCTCTTGAACTCTCACCTTCAAACGAAAGGGCTCTTGAGGGATTACTAAAAACAGAAAAAAACAACAAATCCATTTTTGGATCTTCAGAGAATATCCTGCTGAGGATTTCCAAAAAATACGGTCTTAAGCGAAAAAAGTAGGATAACATACTGCATTACCGCATCACAAAGACCATAATTGCTTCTGAATCCTATACGTCCTTGTTCACCTCACCCTTCTCTTTACTCTCGACAGAAGGGCCGGAAGAAGGAGAACACGTCTCCTTGCTATCTGGTGCTCACGTTGACAATCCAGCCTTTGGCAGGACAATCTGAAACAGAATCAGTATTGCAACAATAATTCCTATGGTCAGGAATAAATCATTCATGACTTTTTACCTTCTGTTTCGGTCTTTTTTTCGGCTTGCCTTTCCTGATAATCCACAAATTCTATCACTGCCAGCGGAGCCTGGTCCTTCAACCTTACCCTTGTTTTAACAACTCTCAGATAACCACCATTTCTCTTACTGAACCTTGGGGCTATCTCACTGAACAATTTTGCAATTGCAGCCCTGTTGGGCACATACGACAGGGCCATCCTCTTTGAATGAAGGTCCCCCTTCTTGCCAAGGGTAACCACTTTTTCCGCGAGTGACTTTATTACCTTGGCCTTGGTTACTGTGGTCTCAATACGTTCATGCATAAAGAGACTGACCATCAGGTTTCTGAAGAGTGCCTTCCTCTGAAGTGTATTTCTACCGAAATTCTTTTTATGAACTCTGTGACGCATCTTTTACCGCACCTCCCTCTGTCTGATACTTTTCCAGAACCTCGGGATCGATCTTCATTCCAAAGTTAAGTCCCATAGTTCTAAGGATTTCCTTGATTTCATTAAGTGATTTTCTGCCGAAATTCTTTGTCTTAAGCATCTCCAGATCTGTCTTCTGTACCAGATCAGCTATGGTCTTTATGTTGGCATTTTTGAGGCAATTGTAAGAGCGTACAGAGAGTTCAAGTTCATCCACCGGCCTCAGGAGATTCCGGTTAAAATCAGAACTGCTCACATCATATACATCACCAGCATCATGGGATATTATTTCAGATGTCTCCTCCGACTCGTCAAAAATAAAGAGGTCCAGATGGTCAATAAGCACACTTGATGCCTTGGTTATGGCATTCTTCGGTGTAAGGCTTCCGTCTGTCCAGAGCTCGAGCACAAGCCTGTCGTAGTCTGTTGCCCTGCCAACTCTTGCTTTTTCAACGCGGAAATTGACTTTCCGTATAGGACTGTAAACACTGTCAACAGCAATGATATCTACTGGCTGGTCCTCTTCCTTATTCATCTCTGAAGGAACATAACCCTTTCCTTTGGACACATAGAGCTCTGCATGAAACTCTGCATTCTTGTCAACTGTTACAACAGGTAAATCAGTAGTAAGGACTTCAAGATTTGCCTCACATTGAATATCTGCACCTGTAATATCCTTCGGCCCGGTAACATCTATCCTTGCAACTTTCTTACCGTCGCCATACAGCTTAAACCTGATCTTCTTAAGGTTGAGTATAACGTCAACCATGTCTTCCTTAACAGACTTGATAGTGGAAAACTCATGTAATACTCCCGGAATCCTCACCTGAGTGATAGCTGCACCCTCAATAGAGGAAAGCAGAACCCTCCGCAATGAATTACCAAGGGTTGTACCATACCCACGTTCTAATGGTTCCGCTATAAGCTTACCATATGTACTGGTAAGGGTTTCTTCGTCGAAGGCTATCTTCTCAGGAAACTGAAAGCCTCTTATCTTCAAGCTCATTGGGCCTCCCTTTTCGTTATACGTGATACGTTATACGGAAATCTAAACGTGTTCTCGTATTTTCGTGTTTTAAAATCATCATATTTTATTTTAATTATTTGTTTTATTTTGAATACAGCTCAACAATCAGGTTTTCTTTAACATCAAGACCTATCGCTTCTCTCGATGGTATGCTGATCAATTTACCCTTGAAATTCTCGGTATCCAGTTCAAGCCACTCAGGTAAGCCCCGGTGTTCAACTTTCGAAAGACTCTCCTCAATCAGCGGAATACCCCGCCGTGACTCCTTTACTTCAATGACATCACCTACTTTCACCCTGCATGAAGCGATATCGGTAACCCTGCCATTGACAAGAATATGCCTGTGATTGACGATTTGTCTTGCCTGCCGTCTGTTTGATGCAAAGCCAAGACGGTATACTATATTATCAAGTCTCAATTCAAGAAACTGCAACAGCATCTCTCCGGTAACACCTCTTTTTCGCTGGGCTTCATGGAAATAGTTTCTGAACTGTCTTTCAAGCACCCCGTATATTCTCTTAACCTTCTGTTTTTCTCTCAACTGAAGTCCGTAATCACTTATTTTGGTCCTTCTCGTGCCATGTTGTCCCGGCACATATTTCCTCCTCTCAAAGGCACATTTATCTGCGTAACATCGATCCCCCTTAAGAAAGAGCTTTTCTCCCTCCCTTCTGCATAACCGACATAATGAATCCGTATACCTTGCCATTTTATACTCTCCTCCTCTTTGGAGGTCTGCACCCATTATGGGGAACAGGGGTAACATCCTTTATGATATTAATCTCCAGGCCTGTTGCCTGTATCGCCCTGATGGCTGATTCCCTTCCAGCGCCCGGACCCTTTATATAAACATCAATCTGTCTCATTCCCATATCAATGGCCCGCCTTGTTGCATTCTCCGCTGCTATCTGAGCAGCATAAGGAGTGCCCTTTCTTGATCCCTTAAACCCGATACTGCCGGCAGTTGCCCATGAAACCACGTTACCACCTTTATCTGTAATGGTAACAATCGTATTGTTAAAAGTTGTCTGTACATGTGCTACACCATAAGGTATATTCTTCTTTTCTTTTTTTGAGCTTTTTTTCCGTTTTGACATTACTTACCTCCCTTCTTTTTTCCAACCACAGTCTTCTTGGGGCCTTTTCTTGTCCGGGCATTTGTCTTTGTCCGCTGCCCCCTTACAGGTAATCCCATCCTGTGCCTGATCCCACGGTAGCAACCTATGTCCATTAACCGCTTTATATTCATGGAAATCTCTTTCCTGAGTTCACCCTCAACCTTATAGTCCCTGTCTATAACAGAGCGAATCTTTACTATTTCATCATCGCGAAGGGCTCTGACTCTTGTATCAGGGTTTATCCCGGTTTCTTCAAGTATCTTCCTGGATAGTGACCTCCCAATTCCCATTATCCTTGTCAACCCTATCTCAACCCTTTCATTCTTGGGTAAGTCTACCCCTGCAATCCTTGCCATGCTACCTCCTTATCCCTGTCTCTGCTTGTGTTTAGGATTTTCACAGATTATCCTGATAACACCTTTTCTCTTTATTACTTTACATTTAGCGCATATTGGTTTTACAGAAGCCCTGACTTTCATGCATCCTCCAAAAAAATCATTACAGGATCAGATTACGTATTGCGAGTTTTTTGTCACTGGTTCAACGGCCCCGCAGATTATAACCTGAAGCTCGTAACTTTATTTATATCTGTATGTAATCCTTCCTTTTGTAAGGTCGTATGGTGACAACTCCACAAGCACTTTATCTCCAGGCAATATCTTTATATAATGTATCCTCATCTTGCCCGAAATATAAGCAAGTATGGTCTGTCCATTATCAAGTTCTACCCTGAACGTGGCATTTGGAAGCGCTTCTACAACCGTCCCATGGACTTCTATGTTTTCTTCCTTTGGCATTTAAACTTAAATTATACCCCCTTCAAGCCCATTTAGTCAATATTTTGGGATGATTTTTTGCTACAAGCACTGTATGTTCGAAATGTGCAGAAAGCTTACCATCCGCTGTCTTCGCAGTCCACCCGTCTTTCTGTATAATCACCTCGTAAGTTCCTTCATTCACCATGGGTTCAATGGCAAGTGTCATTCCTTCTCTTAATATCGGCCCCTTACCGGGAGGCCCAAAATTAGGAATCTGTGGTTCTTCATGCAGGGATCTCCCCACACCATGACCCACAAAAGCCTTGACTACAGAGTATCCATTGGATTCCACAAACCGCTGTATGGCATTTGATATATCCGATACGCGGTTATTGGGTGTCGCCTTCTCAATTCCCCTGTAAAGGGCCTGCTCTGTTATCCTGAGCAAACGCTCGGTTTCTGCCGGGATTTGTCCAACGGGTACTGTGACTGCAGCATCACCAATGTATCCCTTGTAATTAACACCAAGGTCGATGCTGACAATGTCACCTTCCTTAAGTCTTACAGCGGCTGACGGTATTCCGTGAACAACCTCACTGTTTACAGAGGCACAGATACTTGCAGGATAACCTCTGTACCCCTTAAAGGCTGGTTCTCCCCCCCGACTCTTTATAACCTCTTCGGCAATCTGATCAAGCTCCCTCGTTGTAACATTGGGGGCTACAACCCCCTTTATTGCTATAATGGCTTCGGCAACAATCTCGGAAGCCTTCACCATCTTCTTTATCTCATCCCTTGATTTTATAATAATCACGTAATAATCACGCCCTGCATACTGTACTACCCCTTCCTGCCCCTCACCTTGCCTTTTCTCAGGAACCCTTCATACGAACGCGTAATCAGATGTGACTCTATCTGGGAGACTGTATCAAGGGCCACTCCAACTACAATCAGGAGTGAAGTTCCTCCAAAATAAAAGGGAACATTAAACTGTTTTATCAAAATCGTTGGCAAGACACATACAATGGAGAGATATATTGCACCAATAAAGGTCAACCTCGACAAAACCCTGTATAGATATTCAGCGGTCTTCTGACCTGGTCTGATGCCGGGAATAAACCCGCCATATTTTTTCAGATTGTCAGCCACATCAACCGGATTGAAAACTATAGCAGTGTAAAAATAACTAAAGAATATAATCATAGTGACAAATATAATCGTATAGGAAACAGTTCCCGGGGAAAGTTGTCTTGCAAATGACTGAACCCAGGGGATTGAAATAAATCCTGCGATTGTTGCCGGGAACATAATAATGGATGAGGCAAATATCGGCGGTATAACACCGGCAGTGTTTACCTTAAGCGGAAGGTGAGTTGACTGTCCTCCGTATACCTTTCTGCCCACGACCCTCTTTGCATACTGCACGGGAACTTTCCTCTGACCCTTTTCTATAAAGATGATGGCCCCGACAACAAAAACCATCATAGCCACCAGAATGATAAGAAATATTATGGAAAGCTCACCCGCACTTACAAGTCTTACGGTACTAACTATGGCATTTGGCAGCTGTGCCACAATGCCGGCAAAGATTATCAGAGATATCCCGTTGCCAATCCCCCGCTCTGTTATCTGCTCACCAAGCCACATTATAAAAGCAGTGCCCGCAGTAAGTGTTATCATGGTCATCAACCTGAAACTCCAGCCGGGGTGCTGAATAAAAGCCCCCTGTGCCATGCTCTCAAGCCCTACGGCTATACCAAAGGACTGAACAATACTGATAAGGACAGTGCCGTATCTCGTATACTTTACTATCTTCTTTCTTCCTTCTTCCCCTTCCTTGGCAAGTTTGCCAATAGCAGGGATAACAACTGTGAGAAGTTGAAGGATAATGGATGCACTGATATAAGGCATGATACCAAGGGCAAATATGGTCACCCTTGAGAGCGCACCACCGGAGAAGATATCGAAGAAATCCATGAGAGCCCCACCCCTCTCCGTCAGAAACTTGCTCAGTTCCTCACCATTAATTCCGGGTGTGGGAATGTGAGCACCCATTCTGTATACTGCAAGAAGGGCGAGGGTAAACAAAACCCTGTTTTTAAGTTCTTCAATCTTGAATATATTCTGAAAAGAAGAGAGTGCTCCCAACTATATCACCTCGGCCTTCCCGCCGGAAGCATTTATTTTCTGTATGGCAGAAGCGCTGAAAGCATGTGCCTTAATTGTTAGCGGTCTGGAGAGTTCACCATCTCCGAGGATCTTTAATCCATCTTTAACATCCTTCAATATTCCTCTCTCAAGCAACAACTCCGGGGTTACAATATCGGCATCCTCTATATTTGAAAGAACCTTGAGATTCGTTATGGCAAATTCCTTTCTGAACGGTTCATTACTGAAGCCACGTTTGGGAAGCCTCCGCTGCAAGGGCATCTGCCCACCTTCAAAACCAGGTCCCTTCGTACCTCCAGAGCGGGCTTTTTGCCCCTTATGCCCTTTGCACGAGGTTTTTCCATGCCCTGAGCCTGGTCCCCTGCCAATTCTCTTACCCCTCTTTCTGCTCCCTTCATCAGGCTTCAATTCATCTATTTTCATTACAATACCTCCATTTCAAATCTGCTGTCTTCAATCTTCATTCACCCTTTGATTCTTCAACATCAACAAGGTGCGGAACCTTGTTAATCATTCCCCTTATAACAGGAACATCAGGGTGCATGACTGTCTGTCCTATCTTTCTCAGACCAAGACTCCTGAGCACTCTTCTCAATTTCTCAGGGTTACCGATATAGCTTCTCTTCAGCTTTATCCTAAGCATTCTTCTGTGCCTCCCTGGTCTCTTCCTCAGATGACTTCCCCCTCAATCTTCTCACGACTTCAGGGTCTTTAAGACTCACAAGTCCATTCAATGTTGCCTTCGCCTCATTAAATGGATTATGACTTCTGATGGACTTGGCAACTATATTTTCTATACCTGATACCTCAAGCACTGCCCTTACAGCTCCTCCGGCAATTACACCGGTACCCTTTGGTGCAGGCTTTATCAAAACTTCTCCTGCACTGAACTTTCCTATTATGTCGTATGGTATAGTGCCATTCTTAAGAGGAAATCTTATTAGTGTTTTTTTGGCCTGCTCTATTGCCTTCCTGATGGCCTCGGGAACCTCTGAAGCCTTGCCTTTACCAAGCCCAACCGTGCCATTACCATCACCAATGGCCACAAGGGCTGTAAAGGAAAACCTCCGTCCTCCTTTGACCACCTTGGAAACTCTATTGATAAATATTACTTTTTCCTGTATTTCCAGCTCTGACGGGTCAATCCTCTGCACCATTCCTCCTTTTTAATCTACTCATTGATTATTGACGATTGAAAATTAAAAAAGAAACATACTACATGGTATCCTTATCTTTTTAAAACTACAATCGTTGCTGTTATAACTATTTTCCTGAGTTAATCATTTCTCCAACATTCAATCGCCAATCTTCAATATCTAGAATTCCAGACCGCCTTCCCTTGCAGCATCTGCAAGTGCCTTGATTCTGCCATGAAACCTGAAACCACCTCTGTCAAAGACTACTTTCTTTATACCCTTTTCAATTGCCCTCTTCGCCAGGAGTCCACCCACCTTGCTTGCAGCCTCACTGTTGCCGCCATGAATTGCCAGGTCCTTCATCTCCTTATCACGTGTTGATGCGGCAATCAGGGTGTTTCCCTTTATATCGTCTATAATCTGCACATAAATGTGATTCAGTGAACCATAAACAGCAAGTCTAGGCCTTTCAGGCATTCCGAAAACCTTCTTTCTTACCCTGTTACTTCTTCTCTCCCTTGCTTCTCTTCTTGTTCTTCTCAACTCAGGAAACCTCCGCGTTTATTTAAACAAATCAAATTATACAGCATACGCCACTACTTCTTCCCTGCCTTACCAGGCTTAAGTTTAAGCCTTTCACCTGCATAGCGTATACCCTTCCCCTTGTATGCATCCGGCGGTCTAAGAGCCTTTATGTTTGCTGCTACCTGACCAACAAGCTGCTTGTCGTGTCCGACAAGTGTGACCTTCAAAGGCCGGGCTTTCTGGTCTATCTCTGCAGATACACCTTCCGGCAGTACAAATTCAACAGGATGCGAATATCCAAGGGAAAAAACAAGTGTTTTACCTTTTGATTCCACCTTGTATCCGATCCCGACAATCTCCATCTCTTTTTTATACCCCTTGCTTACACCCTCTATCATATTGGCAATAAGACTCCTTGTGAGTCCATGAAGTGCCCTTTTCTGCTTTGTATCATCCGGTCTTGAAACCAGAAGCATGTCCTTATCTATATTCAGATTCATGGAAGACGGGAAATTCCAGCGTAGCTCACCCTTTGGTCCTTTCACTTCAATAAGGGTTCCTTCAACCTTCACATTCACACTCTTCGGTATCTCTACAGGTTTTTTTCCTATCCTTGACATCCCTTAATTCTCCTCGATTACAAGTATGTTTGTCACCTTGACATTACTAAACCCGAAACATAAACACGGCCTACGACTAAACTCACCAGACATGACAGAGAAGCTCTCCGCCGAGCTTGTCCCACTTACAGGTCTTGTCACTCCTGATGCCTTTAGGTGTTGAGAGTATTGCCAGTCCTACTCCTCCCATAACTACCGGCACATCTCTATAACCAATATAGACTCTTTTGCCGGGTTTACTCACCCTTTTCAGCCCGGAGATGATACTCTGACCTTCAACATATTTTAAGGAGATCCTGAGAACTCCCTGTTTTTTATCCTTGATAATCTTATAAGCCCTGATAAACCCTTCTTCCTTGAGTATCTTGGCTATTTCCAACTTCATGCGTGACGCGGGAATATCCACCTTCTCAGCCCTGATCATGGTGGCATTCCTTATCCTTGTCAGCATATCAGCAACCGGGTCAGTTAACATGCCTTTCTCCTACCAACTTGATTTTGTTACTCCAGGGATTAGTCCCTGATGTGCCAGCGTCCTGAAACAGATCCGGCACATGGCAAAACGTCTCAGATATCCTCTGGGCCTGCCACAGATAAGACATCTGTTATAAGCCCTGACTTTGTATCTCGGTGTTCTCTTCCTCTTTTCGACTAAACACTTCTTGGCCATATTTTATATCACTCCTTACAAGTATGCTGCACTGAGTATTTTTTCCTTAATCCTTAAAGGGCATTCCGAGGTGTCTCAACAGTGCCTTTCCCTCTCCATCAGTTTTAGCAGTAGTGCATATTATAATATCAAAACCGTGAACCATATCCACTTTTTCGTAATCTATCTCATAGAATATATACTGTTCCTTGACACCCATTGCATAATTCCCCCTGCCATCAAAGGATTTTGAGGTAAGCCCCCTGAAATCCCTGATCTGGGGTATGGCAATGCTTATGAGTTTATTAAGAAAATCATACATCATATCGCCCCTTAGTGTCACCTTGCAACCTATAGGCATCCCCTTTCTCAGCTTGAAACCTGCTATGGACTTCTTAGCCTTGGTTATAACCGCCTTCTGTCCCGAAATTGCAGTAAGTTCTTTCTGTGCCGCATCAAGGAGTTTTATGTTCTGCATCGCCTCTCCGAGTCCTACATTCAGGACAATCTTCTCAAGTTTCGGTACCTGCATCACATTTCTATAAGACAGATCCTCCATCAACAGGGGAATTACCTCTTTAAAATATTTCTCTTTCAGTCCTGGAATATATTTCTTCTCAGCCATTACTGGTCTATTACCTCCTTACACCTCTTACAGAGCCTTACCTTACGTCCATCATCAAGAATATGGTTGCTAATACGGGAAGGCTTCTGACATCGCGGACATACAAGCATTATTTTCGAAATATGGAGAGCGCCTTCCTTTTCAATTATGCCGCCCTGCGAGTACTGCCTTGAAGGCTTCATATGTCTCTTTATCATATTTACACGTTCAATTATTACACGGTTTTTCTTTGTCATAATCGAAAGGATTCTGCCCTGCTTTCCTTTTTCCTTTCCCGATATTACAATTACTTTATCACTTTTCTTTATCTTCAGACCCATCTTTTCCTCCATGTTATTCAGTGTCAGTATCTGTAAACGGTTCAACTCACACTGACCGCTTGCTCTGATCTTCTATAATACCTCAGGCGCCAGCGAAACAATCTTGGTGAATTCCTTCCACCTTAATTCTCTTGCTACAGGACCAAACACCCTTGTTCCAACCGGTTCACCCTGTGCATTTATCAGCACACAGGCGTTCTGGTCAAATCTTATATAAGTGCCATCCGGCCGCCGGGTCTCTTTCCTTGTCCTCACTACAACTGCCTTTGCCTTGGAACCTTTTTTTACATTGCTGTTAGGAACAGCCTCCTTCACACTCACAACAATAACATCCCCGACCCTCGCATATCTTCTTTGTGAGCCCCCGAGAACCCTTATACACATTACTCTCTTGGCCCCTGAGTTATCTGCTACTTCAAGAATGCTCTGTACCTGTATCATCTTCCTATCACTCCCGGCTTTCGTTTTACGTTATACAGAAATTTAAAAATACGAAAAAGCATGACATGTTATTCCATTATCTTCTTCTCGTGCTTTTGTTTTTTGTATAACGACTCTAAGATTCCTTCTTCAGTACGTCTACAATAACCCATCGCTTTGTCTTGCTTAACGGTCTCGACTCAAGAATCCTGACTGTATCCCCAAACTTGCAACGGTTATCCTCATCATGTGCCTTAAACCTGGATTCCCTCTTGATAATTTTCTTATAAAGCGGGTGCTTATACTGCCGCGTAACTGCCACGGTTACAGTTTTATCCATTTTGTCACTTACTATCTTACCAACAAAGACTTTTCTTGGCATATTTACCTCGTTTACTCCTTATCATTAATATATTAACAAAAAAACATACTAATATTTCAGCTTTCAGTCTTAATACTGTTGAGTTAAAATCAAGCAGTCTTCTGTTTTTCCTTTTCTGTAATTATAGTCAGAATCCTTGCAATATCCTTTCTTACAGCACTAATCCTCTTAGGGTTCTGTATTTCACCTGTTGCCTGCTGAAATCTAAGATTAAAGAGCTCTTTTCTTAATTCCTTCTCTTTTTGCAGGAGTTCATCAGCTGTCATATTTCTCATGTCAGAAGGTTTCAAAGCACAGCCTCCTCTCTCTTTACAAACTTCGTAGCTACAGGCAATTTATGTGAAGCCAGCCTCAAGGCCTCCCTCGCAACATCTTCAGGCACTCCTGACATCTCATACAGAATTCGTCCGGGCTTTATCACTGCAACCCAATATTCCAGATTTCCCTTTCCTTTTCCCATCCTTGTCTCAGCAGGTTTTTTTGTAATGGGCTTGTCCGGGAATATCCTTATCCAGAGTTTGCTGCCCCTCTTAACATGCCTTGTAATTGCAACCCTCGCAGCCTCTATCTGTCTGCTGGTTATCCATCCCGGCTCAAGGGCCTTTAGCCCGAACTGTCCGAAAGATACATCAGATCCCCTATAGGCCTTTCCTCTCATATTGCCCTTTTGGGTCTTCCGAAATTTAACTTTTTTTGGCATTAACATAGCTTATAACTCCTTTATTTCATCTGTTACCTGTCGTCTCAAGAGCCGGCTACTGATATCCGGCGACCGGTAACTAACGGGTAGCACTCAGGACCTCACCTTTATACATCCAGACCTTTACACCTATTACACCATACGTTGTCCTTGCCTCTGCAAATCCATAGTCTATATCTGCACGAAATGTGTGCAGTGGAACACGTCCGTCTCTATACCATTCTCTTCTGGCAATCTCGGCACCTGCAAGCCGACCGGCACAATGAACCCTTACACCCTTGGAACCAAACCTCATCGCTGAACCTACAGCCTTTTTCAGTGCCCTTCTGTAGGCAACCCGCTTCTCAAGCTGCATCGCAATGTTTTCCGCTACCAGCTGTGCATCAAGCTCAGGCTTTCTTACCTCTTTTATATCAATGGCTACCTGCTTTCCAATCATGGCCTCCAGATCCTTCTTCAGCCTTTCCACCTCTGCTCCCTTCTTACCTATTATAATACCAGGCCTTGCAGTATGAATGGCGATCCTGACCTTCTGCCCCTCTCTTTCACCAACCCTCTCTATCTCAATCTTTGAGATTCCTGCATGGTAAAGCTTCCCCTTAATGTGCTTTCTGATTCGCAGGTCTTCATGGAGCTGTTCTGCATATCCCTGCTTTAAAAACCATCTTGATTCCCATGTTCTGATTATCCCGATTCTGTTACCTATGGGATGAGTTTTATGTCCCAAAATACACCCCCGGATTTAATGTTGAATTATGAATGTTGAACGATGAATTAAAGACCGGGAACAACTTATCATTCAACATTAAAAGTTTAACATTCAAATTTATTCCTCCTCTGCAAGCACTATGGTTATATGACACGACTTCTTCTTTATAATATTTGCCCTTCCCATTGCCCTGGGGAAAAGCCTCTTCATCACAGGTCCTTCATCAACATAGGCCGTTACAACTCGCATATCCTCCGGAACATCAACTTCCTTCTGCTCTGCATTGGCCATTGCGGAACGAAGCAGCTTCTCTACAAACTGCGCACCCCTGTAAGGCATAAATCGCAGGGCAATCATTGCATCTCCGGCCTTTTTGCCCCGTATAAGGTCAATTACCCTTCTGGCCTTTCTTGGTGTAATCCTTGCGTATCTCAGCTTAGCCTTTGATTCCATAGACATTTTAACCCTTCACCCTTGTAGTCCTTTCGCTCCCTGCATGCCCCTTGTAAGTTCTCGTACGTGAAAACTCACCCAGCTTATGACCCACCATATTTTCAGAAACGTACACAGGAATAAACTTCATTCCATTATGAACAGCAAACGTCAAGCCTACAAACTCAGGCAGTATGGTGGACCTGCGGGACCAGGTTTTGATTATTCTCTTCTCTCCGGTATCGATCATTACCTGAACCTTCTTCATCAACTTCTCATCAACATATGGACCTTTTTTAAGAGACCTTGGCACTTACGCCTCCTTTGCATTGGTACCAGCTTACAAGCCAGTTATTTAAATACTTTTTTTCTTGCATGAAAAACCCCTGCGCGCTTTATTTTCTCTTCTTTACGATTAATTTATCTGTTTTATGATTCTTTCTGGTCTTCACACCCTCAGGCTTACCCCATGGAGAGCAAGCCGGCCTGCCACCGGAACTCTTTCCCTCACCACCACCGAGAGGATGATCTATCGGGTTCATTGCCACACCTCTGACGCTTGGCCTCCTGCCAACCCAGCGTTTTCTGCCAGCCTTACCATAGTTTATATTTTCATGATCAACATTACTGACCTGGCCGACTGTCGCCATACAATCTATCGGCACCAGTCTAACCTCTCCGGAACCGAGCTTTATCTGTGCATACTTCCTGTCCTTTGCAACAAGCTGGGCCTGGGTCCCTGCACTCCTGACGAGCTTACCCCCCTGTCCGTGCCTCAGCTCAATGTTGTGGATAAATGTCCCAAGCGGCATATTCTTCAAAGGCAAGGCATTTCCTGCCTTAATCTCTGCCTCCGGTCCGGACATCACCTGATCTCCAACCTTGATACCGTTTGGTGCAAGCACATATCTTCTTTCTCCATCAACATATTTCAACAATGCAATTCTTGCTGTTCTGTTCGGATCATACTCTATTGTTTCCACAGTTGCCGGCACACCAAACTTGTCTCTTTTAAAATCGACAATCCGGTAAAGCCTCCTGTTTCCACCACCCCTCTGCCAAGCCGTCACCCTGCCCTGGTTATTTCGGCCACCCCGCTTCTTGAGGGATACACACAGCGGCATATATGGCTTATCTGTTGTCAGTTCACTGTAATCAGCAACCGACATAAATCTTCTGCCCGGTGATGTTGGTCTATATATTCTGATTCCCATATCTACTCCTTAAATTGAAGATTTAAAATTGAAAATTACAAAAATAATGAATCACAGCTACATGTTCCTCATTTTACAATTTTCAATAACAAATCATTAAACTCCTTCTATAAAGTCGAGTTTTTCTCCCTTTCCAAGGGTAACAACCGCTTTTTTCATTGCCGCAGAGCGGCCCACAGAGCGACCCCACTTCTTTTTCTTTCCACGAACATTTATTGTTGCAACTTTCGCTACCTTCACCTTGAAGACCTCTTCAAAAGCCTTCCTTATCTCAATCTTATTGGCTTTTCTGTCAACCTCTACTATCAATTTATTGCCTGTTTCCTTCAAATAGGTAGCTTTCTCCGTAAATATCGGCTTCTTTAAAACATCATGTGAACCCCTCATCCTCCAACCTCCTGAACCTTCTTAAGCGCATCCTTTGTCATCAGCACATGATTATGCACGAGCAGGTCGTATGTATTCAGATCAGCCGCCCTTGCAACACTTGCTCTCGGGATATTTCGCGCTGAAAGATAGACATTGTCATCCTTCTCCGAAACAACTATTAACACAGACTTGCCTTCTATTCCCAAACCGTTCAGCAGGGCGACAATACCCTTCGTCCTTGGCTTGTCAAGCTCTATAGAGTCAACCACTATGAGCTCACCATCCCTCAGCTTTACACTCAGGGCTGTTCTCAGGGCTAATCTCCTCTGCTTTCTTGTCATTTTATAGCTGTAATCTCTCGGTTGTGGCCCAAAAACAACACCTCCACCCTTCCACAGGGGAGACCTTATACTACCATGCCTTGCCCTTCCAGTATGCTTCTGCTTCCAGGGCTTCTTTCCTCCACCATGCACCATCCCACGTGTCTTTACTGCATGCGTTCCCTGCCTCTGATTGGCAAGATAATTGACCACAGCCTCATGGAGCAGGCCTGTTCTGACCTCCAGTCCGAAGATATCCTCAGAAACCGTCACCTTCTCAACTACATTATTATTCTTATCTCTTATCTCTATCTCAGACATTCTCAATCATCCTTCCTGATCTCTATATATCCGCCGACAGGTCCCGGAAGTGCCCCCATTATCAAAATAAGGTTTTGTTCCGGCTTCACATCAACCACGGCAAGATTCTTGACCGTAACCCTTCGTCCACCCATGCGCCCGGGCATACCAGTATTCTTCCATACCCTTGACGGAAAAGAACTACCGCCAATTGAACCCGGTGCCCTGTTAAACATGGAACCATGCGATCCCGGACCGCCGCTATATCCCAGTCGCTTCATTACTCCCTGAAAACCCTTTCCCTTTGAGACACCTATCACGGCCACCTTGTCACCTTTCTGAAACCTGTCTACCGTTATAACATCTCCAACGCCAAGCTCACTACTACCCAGCGGAAGCTCACGCAGAATCCTGCAGGGAGGAACTCCTGCCTTCTTAAAGTGCCCTGACACCGGCCTGGTAACCTTCTTGATCTTCTTAATCTCTTCATATCCTACCTGTACCGTCTCATAGCCATCACGCTCTTTTGTCTTTACCTGTACCACCCGGCACGGACCGGCCTCTACAACCGTGACAGGGGTTACCTTACCTTTTTCATCAAAGATCTGCGTCATCCCGAGTTTTTTTCCAAGGATTCCCATCATAACTTTATCTCCACATCCACACCGGCAGCCAGTTCAAGCTTCATAAGCTCATCAACTGTCTGAGGAGTGGGGTCATAAATATCTATCAACCTCTTGTGTGTCCTTATCTCGAACTGCTCTCTCGACTTTTTATCTACATGTGGTGACCGCAATACCGTAACCTTATGAATCCTTGTTGGAAGAGGCACCGGACCTGCAATTCTTGCCCCAGTTCTTTGGGCAGTATCCACTATCTCCTTCACTGACTGATCAAGTATCCTGTGGTCGTATGCCCTTAATTTTATCCTTATCTTCTGGTTCATAATCTCCCTACTCAATTATCTTAGTAACAACACCAGCGCCCACAGTACGGCCACCTTCCCTTATCGCAAACCTTACTCCCTCTTCCATTGCCACAGTCGTTATCAGCTCCACCTCTACATTTACGTTATCTCCGGGCATCACCATCTCCACTCCCTCAGGCAGTGTCA
>UOGH01000296.1_pt1 | contig 30781 bp, 29 predicted proteins | sample 1989771 | NCBI WGS metagenome assembly UOGH01 (sample SAMEA4712198, study PRJEB27164) | hydrothermal vent metagenome | biome: marine basaltic hydrothermal vent biome; feature: marine hydrothermal vent; material: mineral | place: Pacific Ocean | collected 2011-06-14/2011-07-23 | depth 1691 m | reverse complement strand
TGCTTATTGCTGCAAGAGAAAAGGGACTTATAGATAAAGTAAAGCCTGTTTGGGATAAGATGATAGCTCAAGGGGTTAGATATGGAGAGGAGTTCTACCGTAAAGTTTTGGGTGAGATTGGAGAGGGCGGATAGAATGAGACCCTGTTCCTTTTTTCTGTCAAAATAGCTGCAATCGTCAATCACAAGTTGTCAATCGTCAATCCCTCCCCCTTGTCCTCAGGAAAAAGACGCTGCCTGCAATCAGGCAGACCGTACCGGCTGCAGTTAATGCCTGGGGGGTACCGATTTTATCTGCAATATACCCTATTACGGTGCTGCCGATAGGTGCCATTCCAAGAAAGACAAGGGAATAGACACTCATAACCCTGCCCCTCAGGTCATCCCTTACATTTTCCTGTATGGAACTATTAGCTGTGGCAAGAAAGCTGACCGCTGCCCAGCCCATGGTGACAAGGATAAAGATGGACAGGGAGAAAGACCTGCTCAAAGAGAAGGCGACCAGCGCAGCAGGGAATATAAGGGCTGCGATGGACATATACCTGCGTGTGTTCCCGATCTTGCCCCTGAAGGCGATTAGCAGTGCCGCACTGAATGCACCGGCTCCGGCAGAGCTCATCATGTATCCCAGGCCCTTTGCGCCTACACCTAATATATCCTCTGCAAAAACAGGAAAAAACTGGCTGAAAGGTATACCGAAGAGGCTGAACACCATTATTGTCAGGATCAGCGTCAGTATATCCTGCTGTTTCAGAATAAAATGTATCCCCTCCTTGAACTCACTGAAAAAACCTTTTGAACTGCCTGTTCGGGCGGTTCCCTTTATTGCCATCATCTTCAGTACAAAGACTACAGGTATAAAGCTCAGGGCGTTTATATAGAAGCATGCAGGGAGTCCGGCCCAGGAGATGATGAGACCGGCGATCAGGGGGCCAAGTATGCGTGCGCCATTGAAGGCTGCTGAACTGAGGGCTATTGCGTTAAGGAGATGCCCCTTGCCGACCATCTCGATCAGAAAGGACTGCCTGGCAGGGATGTCAAAGGCATTTATAGTGCCCATAAGAAAGGCTGTCAGGATTGCATGCCAGACGTTTACTGTCCCTGTATACGTGAGAGTTCCAAGTATCAGGGGAGGAAATATGCTCAGGGTCTGTGTAACAATGAGAATATTCCTTTTCGAATACCTGTCGGCAATAATGCCCCCAAAGAGGGTAAACATCAGCACCGGCAGCGTCAGGGCAGCTCCGGCTATACCGAGATAGAGAGGAGAGCGTGTCAGCTGGTAGACAAGCCATCCCTGTGCCATCTGGTGCATCCAGGAGCCGGACAGGGATATTACCTGGGCAATCCAGAAGAGTCTGAAGTTCTGAACATACAGGGCCGGGAAGGGCTTTTCTCTCTCGGTCATTTCAGTATTTTAACATTAAATCCCGTCTTTATTTCCCGGCTTTTAACCGGCTCTTTTCATGTTAAATGGATATCTGTTATGATAGTTGACCTGAGTTTGACGGAGGAGGAAAGCCATGATAAATGTAACAGTTGCCGGAGCCACGGGAAGGACGGGAAGCAGGATTGCCGCCCTGTGCATTGATCACCCCGAGATAAACCTTGTAGGCGCCCTTGAACGCAAGGGACATGAGAAGATTGGACAGGATATAGGGGTTATTATCGGAACGGGTGAAGCCAATATCCCGCTTGGCGATAAAGTCGAGGATATGATTGACGACACCGATGTAGTGATTGATTTCACATCAGTCAACGCAACGATTCACAATCTCAGGGTTGCGTCAGAGAAGGGAAAGGCGATGGTCATAGGGACTACAGGCTTCAGTAAGGAGGATATGCAGGAAGTCAGGGCGCTTGCACGAAATATTCCCTGTGTTATGGCACCAAACATGTCTGTAGGCGTGAACCTTTTATTTAAGGTACTAAAGGATGTTGCAGTGGTCCTTGGCGATGACTATGACATAGAGATAATAGAGGCACACCACAGGATGAAGCAGGATGCCCCCAGCGGCACCGCCCTTAAGTTAGCCCAGGTGGTAGCCGAGGCACTTGGAAGAAACCTTGATGAGGTAGCTATATATGCCAGAAAGGGATTTATTGGTGAGAGGGGCAGAAAGGAGATCGGGATACAGACCATCAGGGCCGGCGACATTGTGGGAGAACATACTGTCATGTTTGCAGGAACCGGTGAAAGGATAGAGATTACCCACAAGGCATCAAGCAGGGATACCTTTGCTGCAGGTGCAGTAAGGGCTGCGCTATGGGTCTATGGCCGTAATCCGGGACTGTACGATATGCTCGATGTCCTTGGATTAAAGTAGGATTTATTCAGCCTCAGATTTAAAAATCGTCAATTGTCAATCCATCACGCCCACGGAGTGCCGCCGTCGACAATGGCATGTTCATCCCACATGAACCAGTTGCCGGTGTCTGAGAGAAAGGCGTAAGTGTTCTGTAGTATATTGTAGTGTTTTTCCTCTTCCCCGGCAAGCCTCTGAAAGAGTGCCGTTTCCTTTTCGTCTGAAGTCCCGGCAGCAACCTTTTTGTAGTATTCATATCCCTCTTTCTCCATATTCAGGGCCATCTTCAGGGCATTTATCTCATCAGTTGTGGCCTCGATTCTCTCCATCATCCCGGATTTCAGGTTCTCGAATATGGATTTTACAGCCTCTCCGGGCTCTCCTTCCCTGATCTCAATGTCGAGACCCTCAAAAATGCCCTTGAGCATCTCGAGATGCCTCTTTTCATCCAGAGCAAAGGACTGGAACATCTTCTTCCCAAAGGGATGCCCCGTCTTTTCTGCAGCCTCTGAATAAAATTTTATGGCATCCTCCTCCATCTTCATAGCAATCTCTACAGCCTTCATATCCTCCTCCTTTTTTAGCTCAAACCATGCAATGGTATCAGTGAACGAATCGGTGCCCTTGCGTAAACCGGGATTAAATCTTGTTGTCCTCTTCCACGGCCTCCTTGAGCTTGTTCAGTATGTCTGGAATTGCAGATGTGACCCTGTCCCAACTCGGTATCAAGGGCACACCAAGCGGGTCTTTCATAATAATATCTGCAGCCATTTTTATCCCGTTTGTGAATGTCTCCACAGCAAGGCTCTCAGCATGCCGGTCAAAGAAGAGTCCGTTTATGGCAGCATCATCCTCAAACCTCTTCAGCATGTCCTGTGCAGTGCGGACATATGTGGCAATGAGTGCCTTAAAAAAACCCTCGGAGAAGATAACGCCTTCAGATGCAAGGGTTCTGAAGAGGGATTTGCTGATGTCTATGCACATCTTCATGAGCCCTCTTGAGGCATCGTCAGGTGACAGCTCCTGATGTTTATGTTCATAGTTTTCTGCGATGTCCACCTGACAGATCCTCCTGGTTGCTGAGTTCCGGTGCACCTCTGCCAGGACACCAACCTCAAGTCCCCAGTCAGCCGGAATCCTGATAACCCTTGCAAGCTCCACGTTCATGGAAAATTCTCCGGCAAGTGGGTACCGGAAGCTGTCAAAATATACAAGCAACGGGGTAAAGCCGATAATCTTCTGGAGGGCCCTTATAAGGGGAAAAACCAATAGCCTTGTAACCCTTCCGTGAAGCCTGTCTGTTACACGGCTGTAATAACCCTTGCAGAATTCATAGTCCAGGTTTGGATTTACTACAGGATAACAGAGTCTTGCAAGCAGGTCTCTACGGTAATCAACTATATCACAATCATGAAGGGCAATAACTCTCGGTTCCCTGCGGGCAAGCACATAACCATAAGCCATCCATGCTGATTTGCCCTTACCGGGTTCTCCCAGCGGCAGTCTTGCCTCTTCAATATCCCTGTAAACATCCGATACTTTTTCTCCGTTATTCCAGATGAGGGTGGTCTTCTGAGGCAGAACAGAGAAGAAATCCCTGGCATGCTGAAACTCTTCCCTGGTGCAGGGGCCAAGGGTGACAACAACTTCAGCTATATATCGCACCTCTTTCAGTTCCCTGATTATAGAGTTAAGGGCATCACCCTCGATCTCGGAGAAAAGGGACGGCAGTACAAGGGCAATAGGTCTGTCCTGACTGTGCCATATTAGTTCGGCCTCTATTTTTTCAAGATTCAACACCCCAAGTTTATGGAAAGTGGATATAACTCCGGTCTGGTAAAAGTCCGACATACGAATCCTCCCTGTCTTTACTGTACTGTTGGTAGATTTAGGTTGATAGGCAACTCAGTGCCTCTGCACGGCGTATTCCTGGTTCACGTCTGTTTATTAAGTATACTATCAGGCGCAAGATTGGTCAAGATTGACAGAAAGTCCCTAAGTTTATTATAGTTTAAATTATATTTCTTGCTGGAGGTGACAGTCATGCCCATTTATGAATACCTCTGTCTTAAATGCGAAAGGCAACTTGAGGCGGTTCAGAAGTTCAGTGATGCACCCCTGAGCACATGTCCTGAGTGTGGAGGGGAGCTTAAAAAATTGATATCATCCACATCCTTTGTCCTGAAGGGCAGCGGATGGTATGTGACCGACTATCCGTCTGCTGAAAGAAAAAAGGCGATGGGAAAGGAAGAAGGTAAGGGGAAAACAAAGAAGGGACAGGACAGCAAAAAGGATAAGAAAACTGAGACTACAAAGATTTAACTCTATTGTTTATTTTCATATTCCTTACACAAGGATAGGGGAGTATTTATCTTTTATAAATGAACATAGACTGAACCTTGAGGTCTATTTTAGTGCTGACGATCTTGAGGTTGCAGACGAAGCCTCAATAGAAGGTTTGTTGAATTCCTTTACCTATACCCCGTCCCTGACCGTCCATGGTCCTTTTATGGACCTTTCTCCAGGTGCAGTTGACCCCCTTATTCGCAGGGTGACTATGGAGAGATTTTCCCGGACCCTCAATATCTCGGGATTACTCGGGGCCGGAAATGTAGTCTTTCATTCAGGGTACGAGAAGTGGAAATACGAACACAGGACGGATCTATGGCTGGAAAGCAGTTTGAGGACCTGGGAGCCTGTTTTGGCGCAGGCTGAGGTGAAGGGGCTTACCATCTCCATTGAAAATATATTCGAGGAGGAGCCGGAAAACCTCAGGTTGCTTGCAGAGGCAGTAAACTCCAGAAATTTCGGTTTGTGTTTTGATGCAGGACACTTCAATCTTTTTTCCACGATTTCCCTGAAGCAATGGCTGAGTATCGTCAGCCCTTATCTCCTGGAACTTCACCTTCATGACAATGATGGCACCAGGGACTCCCATATGCCCCCTGGCAAAGGAGTTTTTGATTTCAAGGCATTATTTGATGATCTGGAGGTTCTTGAGGTTGATAATCTTATAGCTACAGTAGAGACGCATTCCATTGATGACGTTAAGGAGAGTATGCGCTTCCTTGGTGCAGCATAGATGTTCTTTTCTCAGTGGAGTTGCAGCCCCATTATAACGGCATCTTCTTTTGGAAGAAAGTAGTAACCCCTCATCAGGCCCAGCATCCTGAACCCTGCAGACTCGTATAATTTAATTGCATCTGTATTGGATGCCCTGACTTCAAGGAATATCTTTTTGCAACCGCAGGTGCGCAATTCTTTAAGTACAGACAGGACCAGCCTCCTTCCTATCCCCTTTCTTCTGTAGTCAGGCCTTACAGCGAGATTTAATATGTGACCTTCATCAAGTATGCAGGAGGCGCATATATACCCGATCAAGGAATCTCCTGACAGGGCAACACGGCAGATGGAGGCGGGACTATTAATCTCTGAAAAGAAAGATGCCTCTGTCCAGGGAGTGGAGAAAGACTCTCTCTCTATTGCAGCCACTTCAGGGATGTCGGAGACCGTCATTTTACTGATGGTAATCTGCGTCATTGTAAAAACACCGTTTTGTTTTTATGCTCAAGGGGACAGCGAGAGTCCTGGGATAGAAGGTTTACGCATCATCAACCGGCAGTGTTATTGTAAATATTGCTCCTCCTTTGTCGTGGTTTTTCACAGAGATCCTCCCTCCGTGGGTTTCAATGATCCATTTTGTTATGGCAAGTCCGAGTCCTGAACCACCGGAAAGACGTGACCTTGTCTTGTCAACACGATAAAACCTTTCAAAAACTCTATCCCTGTCTTTTTCAGGTATTCCAGGTCCTGTGTCGTGAAATGTTACGGTTATACCATGGAAGGACTGTTCTGTCTTCAGGAAGATGGAGCCTTTGTCAGGTGTATACTTCAGCGCATTGTCAAAAAGGTTGGATAGTGCCTCGTCAAGGAGGTCCCTGTCGCTCAGGAATTCAACAGGTTCCTGATATTCTTCAATTACATTCAGTGATTTTTCGAATATCTTGTTTTTGTGCCTGTCCACAATGAGGCCGAGCACTTCGTTGATGTCAACCCATGACTTCCTGAGCTCAATAATATCATGGTCAGCCCTTGCAAGGAGCAGGAGGTTGTCGCTTATTTTATGAAGCCTGTTTACTTCGAAGAGATTTTTCTTCAGTATTTCCTCGTATTCCTCCGGTTTCCGTTTCCTTCTCAGGGTCACCTCTATGCTGCCTTTAAGTGCGGTAAGGGGAGAACGGATCTCGTGGGAGACATCAGAGGTGAAACGTTTGTGACCTTCAACATGTTTCTGGATGCTGTCGAGCATGTCATTAAAGACCTTTACCAGATTTCTTATCTCAAGACCGGGTGAATCCAGATGTATCCGTTCCTTTAAATTCCCTTTCTTTATCTTGTCTGCCGTTTCTGTCAGCCTGACAACCGGGACTATGGTCCTTCCAGCCATATGATAACCGAAAATGGCTACGGTTATGAGTAGAAACGGAAGGAAGAAGAAGAAAAGATTCCTGAGTTCCTTAAGCTCCCCATCTACCTTTTGTAACGAATACCCGAGCCTGAGTATTCTGCTCTTGTCCACAGGGAAATGGAGAACCCTGTATGGTTCCCCCCTGAAAGATACAGTATCAAAGGAATAGGCGCCTTTAAAAGCCTTCTCGATCAGGGACATTTTTATAGGCCAACTGAGATTTCCGGATTTCAGCGAAGTAATGGATATATCTCCACGAATATTTGAAACCTGCACATATTCGTTTCCTGTTTTTTTTATCATTACCTTGCCGATTTTTTCCGTATTGTTGTCAGTTATTCCTCTGGTTGCTGCAATCCGGGCCTCGGCTAATAAAGTGCGGTCAATCTCCTTGATCATACTGTTTTTGAAGGATATATAAAGAGTTGATACAAAGATGAAAATTAGACAGAGGGTCACAGAAGAATAAATGAAGGTGAGCTTATGCCGAAAGGTTATAGTCATCTTCTTTAATAACATAACCGATGCCACGTACGGTATGGATGAGTTTTTTTAAAAAACCGCGGTCGATTTTGTCTCTTAGAAAATTGATGTGTACATCAACTACGTTTGTATTGGGATCAAAGTTGTATCCCCATACATTCTGTAGTATCTGGGTGCGTGTGAGAACCTTGTTTTTGTTCTTCAGGAGATATTCAAGGAGGGCGAATTCTTTTGGTCTCAGGTATATCTCCTTGTCCGACCTTGTGACTTTTCTTGTTATAGGGTCGATTTTGAGGTCTCCGCAACGGAGCGGTTCAACAGGAAACTCTCTCCTTCTTGCAAGCGCCCTTATTCGGGCAAGGAGTTCCTCAAAGGAGAAGGGTTTTGTGAGATAATCGTCAGCTCCGCTGTCAAGTCCCTTCACCTTGTCCTCTACCGTATCTCTTGCAGTAAGCATGAGGACAGGTGTATGAATACCCTTCATCCTGATCAGCCTGCAAAGGTCTAATCCGTCAATTTCAGGGAGCATTACATCCAGTATTATGAGGTTGTAGTCATTTGTTGTTGCCAGAAGAAACCCGTCTTTTCCATTAGTCGCAATATCTACTTTGTGGGATTCTTCTTCCAGTCCTGTCTTTATGAAAGAAGCGACGTTTTCTTCATCTTCGACTACAAGTATTTTCATAAGAAGGCCTCCTCCCCGGTTTTATTTTACCACGAGGACTGGGCAGTGTGCGTGGTCGAGGACCTTTGAGGAAACGCTGCCGAGCAGGAATTTAGTAGCCCCGTGACGTCCATGTGAACCTGTAACAATCAGGTTGACTTTCATTTTCTTTGCGGTGTCAAGGATTACCTCCGCAGGGTCGCCCTGCCTGACAAGGGTTTTATTCTCAATAGTGTGAGAGGCGAGGGAGGTCCTTACCTTTTCCATGGTCTTGTTTGTCTCTTCGGTCAGGGCTTCCGTGATCCTCTGACGGTCGAAGTCTGTTAGTTCGGTGAGATATAATTCAGGTACAACGGAAAGGACATAGAGTATTGAATCGAATTTTACCGCTATCTCTACCGCTATCTTGAGGGCCTTGTTCGAGTTCTTTGAGCCATCATGGGCGATGAGGATTTTTTTCATGGTGTTCTTCATCATTCTTTCCTCCTGTAATTATTTCAGAGACCGGGATCCGGATCAACAATAATTAATATAATGATAACATATAATGCTATGTTCCAGTAGGGTAGCAGGGCTTTTCAGACTATTACGTGTAAATTCCCCCATAGGGTCTCTTCTTGACAAAAACATAAATATATAATTATATTTGAATATAAGGAGGCTGCAGGGGTCAGGAGGAGTTTGAATGTTATGTGAGGCCACAGAGGAGATTTATAGTGCATGACATACGCAGAGAAGTTGTATGTCGGAGTTTTTTTCTTTTAATTTTTGAGTGCAAACGTTTAATATATTAGACCAAAATTTTCATTCAGGGAGGTGAGGCATGCCGAGAAAAAACTATTTTTTTACTTCTGAATCAGTGACAGAGGGGCATCCTGATAAGATTGCCGATCAGATATCCGATGCAATTCTGGATGCTATACTTTCAGAGGACCCCTATGGCAGGGTTGCCTGTGAAACACTTACAACAACCGGTCTTGTCTTTGTTTCAGGTGAGATCACCACAAGCTGTTATGTCCATATACCTGAGCTTGTCAGAGAGACCATAAAAGATATCGGGTATACAAGGGCGAAATACGGGTTTGATTATGAGACCTGTGCTGTAATCACAGCGATTGACCGTCAATCAGGTGATATAGCGATGGGGGTGGACACGGGGGGTGCGGGAGATCAGGGACTCATGTTTGGCTTTGCCTGCAACGAAACTCCTGAACTGATGCCGCTTCCTATTATTCTTGCCCACAAATTTGCCAGAAGGCTTTCAGAGGTGAGAAAGAAGGATATACTTGGCTATCTGAGACCGGACGGGAAGACTCAGGTGACTATTGAATACAGGGAGGGCAAGCCCTACAGGATTGATTCAATAGTGGTCTCAACACAGCACAACCCTGACGTAACGCTCAGGGAGATAAGGGAAGATATTATAGAGAAGGTAATAAAACCTGTTGTGCCTAACGAACTTCTTGATGAAGAGAACGTAAAATATCATATTAATCCAACCGGCAGATTTGTTGTAGGCGGTCCCATGGGTGATACGGGGCTGACAGGCAGAAAGATAATTGTTGACACCTATGGAGGCATTTCCAGGCATGGCGGGGGTTGTTTTTCAGGTAAAGACCCGACAAAGGTGGACCGTTCAGGTGCTTACATGGCACGCTATATTGCCAAGAACATTGTAGCTGCAGGTCTTGCTGACAGGGCAGAGGTACAGGTTGCTTATGCTATTGGTGTTCCTGAGCCTGTATCCATACTCGTTGACGGCTTTGGCACTGAAAAGATTCCCTATCAGGATATCGTTACGCTTGTGAGAAAGAACTTCGACCTGACACCAAAGGGGATTATGGAGACCCTTGATCTGAGAAGGCCTATTTATAAGAAAACTGCTGTTTACGGTCACTTTGGCAGGAATGACGATGATTTTACATGGGAAAAGACTGACCGCGCCGAGACCCTGAGAAAGCAGGCAGGGCTGTAAGAAAAGAATGGAGTGATGGAGTGATGGAGTAAAGACAGTTTTTTATGGATGAACAGGAAGGGAGAAGTGGATGCTGAAGCATGATGTGAAGGATTTGAAACTTGCGAAGCAGGGCAGGTTGAGGATCGAATGGGCAGAGATGGAAATGCCGGTGCTCAGGAATATCCGGGAGCAGTTTGAGAAGGAAAAGCCGCTTAAAGGCATCACGATAGCTGCATGTCTGCATGTTACAACCGAGACAGCCAGCCTCATGGAGACCCTTAAGGCCGGTGGTGCAAAGGTGGTCCTCTGCGCATCAAACCCCCTAAGTACTCAGGATGATGTTGCAGCATCACTTGTGAAATATTCGAAAATACCTGTTTTTGCCGTTAAGGGCGAGGACAATCGCAAGTATTACAGCCATATCCGCTCTGTGCTTTCAATCAAGCCGCACATAACCATGGATGACGGGGCTGATCTCGTATCCACCCTCCATACATCTGAAAAGGATAAGACAGAAAACCTGATCGGCGGAACCGAAGAGACGACCACGGGTGTCATAAGGCTGAGGGCGATGGCTGAAAAAGGAGTCCTTAAATATCCGATTATTGCTGTTAATGATGCCTATACCAAGTATCTGTTTGATAACAGGTATGGTACCGGACAGAGCACAATTGACGGTATTCTGAGGTCTACCAACAGGTTGATAGCAGGTTCGGTAGTTGTAGTCTGCGGTTACGGATGGTGTGGGCGTGGCGTGGCAATGAGGGCCAGGGGACTGGGGGCAAGAGTTGTAGTAACAGAGGTTGACCCACTGAAGGCACTTGAAGCCATTATGGACGGTTATGAATTGATGCCGGTAAAGGAGGCATCCCGCATAGGTGATGTTTTTGTTAGTGTTACGGGTGATATAAACGTAATATCAAAGGACTGTTTCAGGGTTATGAAGGATGGGGCAATTGTATGTAACTCTGGACACTTTAATGTAGAGATAGATATCAAGGCCTTAAAATCTCTTGCAAAGGCCTCACGAAAAATGAGGGATTTTGTTCAGGAGTTTACCCTGAAAAACAACAGACGCATATACCTGCTTGGTGAGGGAAGGCTAATAAACCTTGCTGCTGCTGAAGGACATCCCTCGGCAGTGATGGATATGAGTTTTGCCAACCAGGCACTTTGTGTCCGGTATATAGTGAAGAATCACAAAAAACTTCAGCAGCAGGTTTACAGGGTACCGGAGCAAATAGACAGAAAGATTGCCATGCTGAAGTTAAAGGCAATGGGTGTGGTGATAGATAAACTTACCAGGGAGCAGAACAGGTATCTCCATAGCTGGGAGATGGGGACGTAAGTAGTATTTAATCGGATAGTCCCGAATCCGGGAATAATGGTTGTTGGAAGCAATATGATAGAGTCTTCACTCATTCTCGTCCCGGCATCCGGCCGGGACTGCGAGGAATTTTCGCGATTCCCCATCCAGGTGAATTTACTGCGAAACTTGAAACCGTTCAGACTCTATCATATCGCTTCCTTTCGACAATCAATGCTTTTTACCTTTGGATATGGGTTAGCAATTAATAATTATGGTTAATCTTAAGGCACTTTCAGAGGAGGAACTTACCACGTTCCTCCTCTCCCTTGACCTTCCCGCCTTCAGGGTGAAACAACTCCTTTACTGGATGTATGAGAAAAGGGCCCTCCATATACAGGATATAACAGAACTGTCAAAAGCGCTGCGGGAGAGGCTTTCAAAAATAGCCTGTATCGGTAATCTCAAGCTCCTTGACCGCAGGGTGTCAATTGACGGGACCGAAAAATTCCTTTTCGGCCTTGATGACGGCGAGGCTATTGAGACTGTTTTAATACCTGATGGTAACAGACTTACACTGTGTGTCTCTTCCCAGATTGGCTGTTCAATGGGTTGCAGGTTTTGTCTTACCGGAAAGATGGGGTTTATCAGAAACCTTCAGGCCCATGAAATAGTGGATCAGGTGATAGCGGTACAGAGACTGATTGAACCACGGATGATGACAAATATTGTCTTTATGGGGATGGGAGAACCTATGAATAACCTTGATAATGTCTCTCAAGCCCTTAAGAGGATGAACAGTCTGTTAAAGATATCCAAAAGGAGAATTACTGTCTCGACCGCCGGTGTTGTTCCCGGAATTATCAGGTTGGGAGGCCTTGCCCCTGCTGTAAACCTTGCCATATCACTAAATGCTACAACTGATGAGGTGAGAGGCTATATAATGCCTGTAAACAGGCGCTATCCTGTCAGTACTCTCATGCGGGCATGCAGGGAGTATCCCCTTGAGCCTCGCAGAAGGATAACCTTCGAGTATATACTGTTTGAAGGTCTCAACGACTCCTCCGGGGATGCTGACAGGCTGGTGCGTCTTCTAAGGGGCATTCCTTCGAAGCTTAATCTCATCCCCTTTAATCCATATAAGGGTGCTGAGTTCAGGAGACCTCAGGAGGAAAGGGTGCAGTTCTTCAGGAGTCTGTTGCAGTCGGGGGGCCTTACAGCAATGGTGAGAAAGAGTAAGGGGCAGGATATACTGGCTGCCTGTGGTCAGTTGAGGGGATATCATACCGGCAGTGCTTCCTGCCAATCTGCCTGAATCTATCTTTTATCGAGCTGCTGTGTTACAAGGTTAATAAGTTCCTGAGTCTGTATGGGTTTTGGAAGGTAGGCATTGGCGCCTATGTCCATTGCCTTTTTTCTATCCTCCTCAGCCCCTTCGGTAGTTATGATTATTATGGGTATCTCCCTGAATTCCGAACTTCCCCTCACGAGACTCACCAGTTTCAGTCCGTCCATTACAGGCATATTTATATCGGCAAGAATAATATCAGCCTTCTCTGATGAGAGCTTTTTAAGGGCATCAACCCCGTCAGTGGCTTCTATAACTTTTGACCCGGGGATCCGTCGCACGGCAAAGCTTATAAGTTGTCTCATTGTTGGTGAATCCTCAACTACGAGGATAATTGGCATGCCCCCTCCTTTATTGCGTTGATTTTACCCTCATAAATTCGAGGAGTTTCTGGATAGTTGTGAACTCCCTCTCAGAGCGGGCATATAACCGGGATGAAAATATGGCAGTGGCTGCATGGCCTGCCAGAAGGTTGAACAGTTCGTAATCAACATTTGAGACCCAGGTCTTCTGGTTGAGAAATGAATATATTGCAATTACACCGATAACATGTTCTTTGATCCCACTTAAGTGGTATGCAGACAACGGGTTTTGCGGCGTCCTGTGATTCAGTGTGAATCGGGTCATCTGAAAAGTAGCTTTCCCCCTCACTGACCACTTTTGCTATAACTCCCTTGCCTGTTGAAATTCCTGCAGTATTATCCATGTCTATACCCTTGCCTTTTTCAGGATGACGGGTTCGTTGTCCATGTTGCTTTATTTTCCTTTCAACTGAAGAGAAACATTCTTTCATGCCTGGAGGGGGAGTTTTATCTTTCTTTCATGACAATTTTTATAAGCTCTGACGGAACATCCCTGAGGGGCAGCACCTTTCCTGCAGCGCCTGCTTTTATAACCTCATGGGGCATCCCGAATACAACGGCTGTCTCTTCAGACTCGGTAATAGTATAACCGCCCCGCCTGAAAATTTCCACCATTCCCATGGTTCCATCATTTCCCATGCCGGTGAGCACAACGCCAAGAGTCATGTCTTTAAATATTTCTGCAACAGACTGCATCATCAGGTTAATAGACGGCACATATTTATCGTTGCCTTCGGCATTTTTTAATCTCGTGTAAATCCTCTCACTTCCGGCCTTCAGCATGAGGTGGTATCCCCCCGGGCATATCAGGGCCTTTCCGGGCTCAAGTGGTTCATCGTTTTCTGCCTCTTTAACCCTTATAGCTGAAAGCCTGTCCAGTCTTTCAGCGAATGAAGCTGTGAACCCTCCGGGCATGTGCTGGCTTATAACTATCGGGGCCGGGAAGTTTCCCGGCATTCCTGTAAGGATTAACTGAAGTGCCTGTGGACCTCCGGTAGAGGCCCCGATGGCAACAATCCTGTCCGGAATTTTACCGGAAAAAGCGGGGACCTTTTTAAATGGTCTTTTTGCGGGCAGGGACTGGAGGTTTCTGCTTAGCTTGCTCAGAGATGAGGCATCTATGTTCCTTACTTTTTTCAACAGGTCGTTTTCAATGTTTTGAAGCTCAAACGATGCCCTTCTGGTTGGCTTTGCAATAAAGTCCACGGCCCCCAGCTCCAGTGCCTTAAAAACAGTTTTACTGTCTGAGTAGGAACTTACCATTATTACAGGTGCAGGGCGTTCTCTCATAAGCCATCTCAGGAAACTGAACCCGTCCATCTCCGGCATCTCAAGATCCAGAGTGATTAGGTCAGGCCTGTAACGGAGCGTTTTTTCTATGGCGTCTATTCCATCTACAGCTATTCCGACAACATCAACCGCAGGGGCTTTCAGCAGCATGTTTTTAATCGTCTGCCTGCTGAAGGCGGAATCATCAACAACCAGAACTTTTATCTTTTTTGGCATGAGACCATCCTTTGTGATAAAGATTCCGGTTTCTGGTACACAAGGTCGTGCTTGAGATGTTTCAGGGCAAAAGCGGTTGACATATTTATCAGGGACTCTGCATGTCCCAGGAGCAGGTAACCACCATCAGGCAACACATTATAAAATCCCTCTACTACCTTTTTCCTTGACGGTGTATCAAAATATATCAGAGCATTCCTGCAAAATACCACGTCCATATTGCCTAAAAAGCCCATCTTTACCGCGTCGAGCAGGTTAAGATACCCAAAATTCAGAAGCTTTTTTACTTTGTCGAGTATTTTAAATGAACCTCCGGGCAGGGGGTCGAAGTATTTATTAACATAATACTTCTCGATGGACCTGAAAGAGTTTTGTCTGTAAATCCCTTTTCTTGCAGCCTGGAGCACCCTTCTGTTGATATCACTGCCAAGTATCTCAATGTCCCAGCCGTTAAAAAGATTACTCTCAAGTATCAGCATGCCTATTGTATAAGGCTCTTCCCCTGTGGAACATCCTGCTGACCAGATTCTTATCTTCCTGCTGTTTCTGTTCCTTTGTCTTAATTCCGGTAATATCTCCTCGCTGAAAGACAGGAGCTGGTTTTTTTCTCTGAAGAAATATGTTTCATTTACTGTGAGTACGTCCATTACAGCTGCAAGTTCATCTTCACGTTTTTTGTCGTATAGGAGATACCTGTAGTAATCCCTGTAATTGTTTATATTATTTATTCCGAGCCTGGCTGTAAGGCGTTTCTCGAGCAGATACCTGGCATTGTCGTCAAAATAGATTCCCGAATAGTCCCTTATGAAATCCCTGAGGAGTCTGAAAACATCGTCAGAGAGTACATGCACCTCACTTTTTTCAAACACCTAATGCCACCTCGATTGCCTTTCTGACAGTTGGGTCATCTTCAATATCATAGATTCCTTCAAGGCAGACTCTTGATTTTTGAGTACCTGTTTTTGATAATACCTGTACAGCAGCAAGTCTTGTTGCCCAGTCCTTACTGAAGAGATGAGGTTCAACCTCTTCTTCCACGTCGGAAAACAATGACATTGACAGGATTGCCGTCCTTCGAATCTCACTATCATTTGAAGGGAGTAGTTTTATCAGGGAATCTCTGGCCTCTTTTCTGTCATTGAAGTGGGATATTGACTCAATAGCCTGTGTTACAACAAACCCGTTGCTGTCTTCTAATAAACCGATCAGCGTTTTCAGGGATAATTCATCTTTGTATCCGGAGAGTGCGCGGGCTGCCGAAGCCCTGACGGATGCGTCAGGGTCCCTGGTCATAACGATGATGGAGTTCAGGGTATCAAGGTCCCCGGGTAAAGAGAGGTTTTCCGTTGCAATAGCGCGTATCTCTGATGACTCGTCAGTTAATGCCATGCGGAGGTATCTCTTTGCATTTTCAGTTCCGATCATTGAGATGGCCTTTACAGCAGCCATCCTCACTTCTTCGGATTCGTCCTTCACTGCAAAACCAAGTGCTTCAATTGACTCCATTGCATGGATATTACCAAAAATCAGGGCTGTGTTTTTCCTTAAAAGTACGTTTGGGGAATTTAGTTTATCGATCAGTTCTGTAATGGAAATGAATTTTCTCAGTTCGGTCAGTGCAGCAACTGCAGCCTCCTGTATGTCCGGATAGGGGTGTGTCAGGAGGGGAAATATCTCTTCTGCGGCCCTCCTGTCTCCTATCCGGCCCAACCCCCTTGCAGCATAAGCAATCACGTGACCGTCCTGATCCATCAGGAGCTGTATGAGTGTGTCGTAAAACGCAGGGTTTTGAAGTTCGGAGATAACCTCAACTATTAATCTTCTTCTTTCAGGGATCTCTGTTTTTACCAGGGGAGTAAGGTGATCCGGTTCACACTTGCCGATAAAAACCAGTGAGCGTTTAACTGCATCCCTGAAAAACTCGTCTTCGGAAAGCTCGAGGAGCGGTTTTATTGCACGATAGTCACACAGAAGACCAAGAAGGACAATTGCCGGACCTTTGACCTCCCTGTTTTTATGATTGATATGTCTTACAAGTATGTCGAAGGCATTATCACCAAGAATATTGTGAAGTTGACCGGATATGAACTCCTCGGATGCCCCGGCCTGGTAGAATTTCTCAATGGTCCTCAGTGTTTCTTCCACAATAGAACGTTTCTGGTCACGGAGAAAGGGAATGATCTCCTTCAGTGTTTCGGGTTCCGAGAACTCCGAGAGTGCCTTGAGTGCTGGTTCTGTAAGAAGGCTGTTTTTAAGGACTTTCAATAGATAAGGGATTACTGTTCTGTCCCCTATCTGCCCAAGGGCATCCACTGCAGGGTAAGCCGTCCAGACCTCTCCTGTCTCTATAATATCAATAAGGGAGCCTGTAACAGATGCTTCCCTGAGCCTTCCAAGGCATTCGACGGCTGATGCCCTTACATTGACATCCTCATCCTTTATTGCCCTGAGCAACAGGGGCAGGACCTCCTTTCCACCGATAAACCCCAGGACATCAATAATAAACTTTCTCACGTCATGATTCTCAGACTCGAAGGCCTCGATGAGTTGAGGAACAGCTTTTTTGCCGAGCATTATAAGTGCCTCTATTGCAGTATTGCGTGCCCCTGCATTATCCTCTATATAGAGGAGACCAATGAGATCTTTTATATAACTATCCGGGCTGAAACCCTCAAGCAGGGCACTGAGAGCGGTTTTCCTTATTCTCCAGTTTTCGTCCTTAAAGGAATCAAGGATGTAGTTCAGGCCATCGGGTCTGTTCTTCATGATGAGAATCTTCTGCCGCCTCGATTCTATCTCTTTGTTTTTTGTCTGTTTTGTGACTTCTCTTAACACTTTCCCTCCCATGAGGGCTTACCTCTTAATTTTTTTTAGTTTTTTCCTTGAAGCTATTTAACCTGATTTTTTCCTCGCTTGTGAGTATGCGTTCAATATCGAGAATTATTATTACCTTGTTGCTCCTGGAAGTTTTTGTCCCAACATAGGCATCTTCCTGTCCCAGTCCCTTTATAAACTCTGCCCTGAACCCTTTAAAGAGCCTGGGAGGCTTTGATATCTTTTCTTCGGATATTTCCACAATATCTGTCACGTTATCCACAAGCAGACCGACCTTGTCTTCTTCAAGCCTGATAAGGACGATCCTCTGCTTGCCGGCCTTCTCTGATATTCCAAACCTTATCCTCATGTCAACTACAGGGATAATCTCTCCCCTTACACTTATTACTCCGGCGATGAAATCTGGAAATTCCGGTATCTTGTGCATTTTCTGGGATTTGCGTATCTCAACAACCCACTGGATGTCTATGCCGAAGTTCTCGTCGGCAATATCAAAGATAGTGTATCTCATTGGGTATTGGTCCTGAAGACTTCAACTTCTTTTCTCAAGACTTCAACCTCGTTATGCAGAGAGGTAATGAAGAGCGAGACCTCTTTAACATTTCTTGTTGTTTCCTTTCCTATCACCATAACCTCTTCCATTGCCGCTATGATTCTCCTGTTGACCTTCTGCTGTTCAGCCGAGGCCCTTGCTATCTCAGCGGTCTTCTCGTTTGCAAGTTCGATGTTATCTGTGATAAATCCCGTAGTCTCAGCCTGTGCATCCGTGGCATTTCTGGCAGCCTCCATTGACTCCTTGATTAAGCTTATACTTTCAAGGAGTGATGACGTGCCCCTTTCCTGCTGCTCTGTTGTCCTGTCTACATCGAGGATCATATTCCTGATATGTTCAAAGGCATTGACGATATGTTCAAGCCCTTTTGCCTGCTGCGCGGCAGCACGCTCAATGCTTGCTGCCATTTGAGTGGATTTTTGCGAGGCATGAAGTATTTCTCTCAGGGCATCTCCGGTCTTAAGGACCACGTGATTTCCCTCTTCAACCATCCTGACGGTCTCCATCGTACTGTTCATGGCCTCTCTGATCTCCTTTTGCAGGGTTGAGACAATGGTTGCTATGTCCCGTGTGGATGTCGCGGTTTTTTCCGAGAGGTTCCTCATCTCATCGGCAACTACGGAAAAACTCTTTCCATGTTCCCCGGCCTGAACAGCGAGTATCTGTGCATTCAGGCTGAGCATGCCTGTCTGTTCAGTCACATCCCTGATAACCGACAGTATCTTTTCAATATCCCGGGACCTTCTTCCAAGTCGTTCAATTGACTCTGTAAGGGAGTGGACCGAGTTTTCAATTCTTTCCATCCCGTCAATTGCATCTACAACTGACAACATACCCATTTCTGCAATAATACTTGTTGTCTGGTTGCTCAGTTCAGCGGATTCCTTGATGGTCTTTTCCACTTCCTTGACAGAGGCATTGATTTCCTCAATGGATGTTGAAGCCTTGTGTACGGCAGAAGTAGCATTATCAGCCATGGATGCCACTTCCCTGGCAGATTGTGTCAGCCCTGCCACTGTGGAGTATGAGTTGCTGATATTTCTATTGAGATTTCCTATATTGGAGGCTATCTCCTCTGAAGCGGCCCTCATCTCAAGGAGCGCAGAGACATTATCTTTTGACAATGAGAGGAGTTTTTCCGTATTTGCTATAGTCTGTTCCTGGGACCCGGAGGCTTTTCTTACAGCCTTCGAAATCTCCTCCAGGAATCTCTGTCGATTACTTATGCCGTTTATTACATTCTTGAACGTAAGGTTTAACTGGCTTATTGCTGCAGAGACGTTGCCTGTGATACTTTTCAGTTTCCTTACAGTGATCAGGAGACGTTCGATGAGAAAGTTAAGCCCCTTTGCTATTATTCCAATTTCGTTGTCTTCTGCAATCTCTATCTTCTGTGTAAGGTCACCAAGTGTGACTCTTTCGATGTTTGAGCTTAAACTCTCTATCTGTTTTCCGATATGCCTTTGAAAAAAGAGATAGATCAGCCAGGTCAGGACAAGAAAGACGATGGCCTGAAGTATCAGATTGGTAAGGATGAAAGCCGTATCAGGTTTTACCTTTTTATATCTTATCGTTACTGTCCCAATCCTGTTATCCCCTTCCATTATGGGTGTCTCTATGCTTTGTGATACCCTCTCCTCCGGTGCCGGAGCTTTCCCGATCAGGAGTTCGCCGTTCCTTGTTACCTCTATGGAGACAATATTTTCATCACTGACAGCCCCGTCTGTTAACTGTTCGAGATATTTATAGTCCTGACTTGTGTTAACAGTGGCGGCAACCTTTTCAATCAGTGTTGATACCATGTAAATCCTTTTTCTTAACCCATCCTCAATCGTGATATTATGCCTGGAAAAAGACCAGAACCAGATGAAGGACTGTCCAATAAGGAGTAGCACAAGGACCCTGAGTATGAATGTTGTGGATAATTTCTTTTTTATCTTCATGGGTATTCCTTCCTGATCAATTATAACAGTAGTGGCGAGGTTACCTCGCCTTCCTTATTGAATTCGTGGTTTACAGACCGTGAAAGAATCTATAGTTTAAAAAATCTCTCATATCATTTTCAGTTTCGACATGATCTCCCTTATCCAGGCGTAGTCATCATCCTGTGCCTCAACAAACCCTGTATAGTGTTCGTCGATGGATTTCAGTACCGATATCCCTTCAGTGCCGGTATCCTTCAGCGCGAGGATAGCGGATTTTATCTCTTCTGCCCCTTCCTCGGTCATCTCCCTGGTAATACATATATTGAATTCGGGTATTTCTTCAGAGAATTTTATGAATTTCAATCCCTGCTCCCTGTATTTATCAGCAGTTGATTCCATAACTCCCCCAGCATCATACCCTCCTGAAATCACTGCCTTTGCCACATCATCATGGTGTCCCAGATAATTATAGAAGAGGAGGTCGTCAAGGTCTATGCCGGCTTCAAGGAGCATATACCGTGGAACTATATGGGAGGAGGTAGACTCCTGGTCGCCAAAGGCAAAAGAGCAATTCCTCAGGCCTTCAATACTTGATACAGGGCTGTCGCTCCTTGCAATAATGACTGAGTGATGAAAGGGTTTGCCGTCTCTCAGGGCCTTTGCAATTACCCTTACACCATAATTGCGGTTGGCCTTTATGTATGTTGATGGGCTCATATAACAGAACTGTGTTACACCACTGCCTATATCTCTTATTGCACTGCTGAAATCCACTCCCACCTTTAGCTCTACCTTCTTGCCTGTTTTCCTGCTCAGGTATTCTGCGAGGGGGGTGAACTTTCTATACATATCCGCTGGGGATTCAAGGGGTACTACTCCGAGCCTGAGAGTCTTTTCAGCCCTTGTTGATATGGAGAATCTGAAACTTTCCATTTCCGTCACAATGAGTTCGGAGTCTTTAACAAGGGACCTGAGGGAATTGTTGACCTTGAATGAGAGGTTCCTGTTTTTCACCGGAAGGTCGGATATATTTTCGGCAGACCGCTTTATCTGTTCAGACTCTGTCTTCTGTTCATTTATGGCGTTGGCTATCTGCTGGCTCTTTTCAGAAACCACATCAGTGCTCTTTCTTATCTGTTTGCTCTGCAGGGACTGCTCTTCTGTAGCAGTTTTCACCTGCACGGCTATATCCTTAACCTTCTCGGCTGCATTCGTTATAAGGTTCATTCCCCTTGATTGCTCGGATGTGGCCTTTGCAATCTGACTTGCCATGTTACGGACATTTTCCATTGACCTTGATACAAACCGTGCTGCCTCAGCCTGCTCAGACGTTGAGTGTTCAATGGCTGTAGACATCTCGGAAGAAAGCTGTGCGCTTTCCACAATCTTTTTCAGTACCCCTGATGCATCCTTTGAGAGCCCGAGACCCTCGTTGACCGCTTCAAGGCCATGCTTCATTGCATCCACAGCATCCCTGACCTCCTGCTGCACTGACTGTATCAGTGATGAAATCTCCTGGGTGGAGAAGGATGTCCTCTCTGCGAGGTCTTTTATTTCACCGGCAACAACAGAGAATCCCTTGCCGTGTTCGCCCGCCTGGGCCGCCAGAATAGCTGCATTCAGTGCAAGAAGATTTGTCTGGTCTGTAACATCGTCGATTACAGTAAGTATCTTTCCTATCTCTTCGGATCTTCCTCCAAGTTTCTTTATGTACTCTGCGGTCTTTTCAACAGAAGTCTTTATTCGTTCCATTCCCTCAATGGTCTTCCCTATGGAAGTCATTCCATAAGTGGATGCCTCGTTCATTACCCGTTCACTCAACTTGGCGGATTCCTTGGTATTCCCTTCGACTTCCCTGATGGATGCTGTAATCTCTTCTATTGCTGAAAGGGTGTCCTCAGCAGATCTGAAGAGCTCATCAGCGTTCAGCGCAACCTCTTTTATGGAAGATGAGAGTTCTTCAATGGAAGCTGATGTGGATTCACTTGATTCAAAGAGTTCATTGCTGTTATTGGCGATCTGGGAGGTGCTGGCAGCCATCTCTTCAACTGCAGCTGTGGTCTGTTCTGAAGATGCCGCAAGATCTTCTGTATTTGCTGCAATCTCGGTAATTGCAGCATTCAGTTCCTCTATGGAAGATGAAATATTCGAAATAGCCTCGGCTTCGAGTTGGGTGCCCTCAAGGATATCCCTTGACTCCGACTCAACTTCTGAAGAGACCTTGGATATTCTTTTAGTGACGTCCTTCACCCTTTGAAGGATTGAAGATATGGAGTGAAGGGCATCCTGAAGTGCAGTGCTTGCCTGTCCGATTTCATCAGTAGAATCTATGTCAACATTGAAGGTCAAGTCTCCATCCGCGAGATGCCTTGCAGCCTTTTCTATCTTTTTTATCGGGTTAAGCACTATTTTTCTCAGGAGCAGCCACATGATAAGAGAGAGCATGGAGATGGCAAACAGGGAAGAGATGATAGTAATCATTGCCATCTGTGCAATCTTCTTTTTCTCGCTTTCAAGTGTCATTGAGACCTTGACTGCTCCGATGAAAGGACTGCTTAGCTTGTGGCACTTTTGGCAGGCAGACCGCTTTATCAGTGGCTTGTAAACGGTCATCAGCCCATTTTCTATCAGGGCGTAAGGGGAGAGGTTTGACCTGAACCTTTCGACGTGCTTTTTCTCTGTTGCCGGGGCATTTCTGTCAAAGGCTACCCGGCCTTCATGATTCAGGATAGTGATGGTCTCCACGCCTTTAAGTGCCTTGAGGTCGCCTGCCATGGCTTTGGTGATTTCAGCCCGTCCTTCAAGCATGGTCCTTTCAATGCTTGTACTGATTACAGCTGCGGTTTCAAACATCTTTTCCTGTGCAGTTTCATAAATGTTTTTCTTCTGGAGATAAATGACGATGGTTACGGCAAAGATAGCGCCAAGAATAATAACTGATATAACGACTCCAAGGACCTTTTTTTCAAGTTTTCCCATTCTCTTCTCCTTTGAGAGGTTTAACTGTGGGTATTAAGGGTATAATTCAGCATTATAATAACCTATTGGTTAGCTTCCGGATGCGCCTTTTTTGTTATTGTCAACCCAAGCGTCTCCTCAGTCCTGAGTATGGTCATAAACATTCCATCGGATATAATTATACCTTCAATAAATCTTGCATCTTCTTCTGTAATATGTGGAGGGGCCGGGTTGAGGTCTGACAAGGGTATCTGTCTGACCCCGATAATCATGTCTGCCATAACTCCGATAGGCCCCATTGGGCCTCTGACAATAATTATCTTGGCCCTTTTGGTGACCCTGTTCAGTTTCGTTTCTGTATCAGGGATGTTTTCGATATCAGTGATGTTCAGTCTTGCCTTCAGATCCAGGATGGGGACCATCTTGCCCCGCAATGAACTTAGCCCCTTTACATACGAGGGAGTTCCTGGGACGGGTGTTATAGCGTGTGGATGGGCTATCTCCTGCACATCCCCCATATGGAAGGCATATATTTCCGGTCCGAGCTGAAAACAGAGTAGATCAATTGCTCTCTCCGGTGTTAAAGCATCAGGAGAGACTTGTTCTTCTGTTTCTGCCGGGTCTTCCTTGATAACGGGTTTGGTTTTTTCCGTCTTCTCTTCAACGGTTTCCAATGTTTCGTTTTTCGTATCAGAAGGTTTGTGAGTAGATGGCTTTGCTGTATTCCTTGCCTGTGCAGCCTTTTTCCTGATTTTAGTTATATCCATCAGAGTCCGAGTTCCTCCACGGCATCCATGACATTGGTGTTGTCAATGAGTTGAGAGTCTTTTGAGAAGGCATCAAGCAGTGCCGAGGTTGCAATACTGTTTATAATCCTTGGTATTCCCATGGAATGTCTGTGGATAAGGGCTATTGCTTTATCAGTAAAGAGGGGGGCCTCTCTGCCCGATATCTTCAACCTGAATTTGATGTATTCCGAGACCTCTTCTTCGGAAAGGGGCGGCAGGTGATAGAATATGCCGATTCTTTGCCTGAGCGGGGCATATACCTTGTGCTTCAGCCGTCTGAGGATGTCCGGTTGAGCTACAAAAATCAGACTTATAAGGTTGGTATTGTCAAGCTGGAAATTGGTAAGGAGCCTGATTTCTTCAAATGTCTCCTTTTTAGGGATAAGCTGTGCCTCATCTATAATAATCACAGGTGTAATGCCGTTTTCGTAGTCCTCATAGACCTTTTGGTAAATAGCATCCAGCAGGTCATCCTTATGATTAAAGGGAGGATTTACTTCCAGACGGCGCGCAATTGTTCTTAAAAACTGGTTTGCCGTCAGCCTTGGATTCAGGATAAGTATTACCCTGTAACTCTCGTTCAGAGAGTCCATTAATGCCCTTGTGAGCGTGGTCTTTCCGCATCCTATCTCGCCTGTAAACAGTATGATTTCCTTTTCTTCCACAACGTACTGAAGTCTTGCAAATGCCTCCTCATGTGCCTTGCTGAGATAGAGAAAACGGGGATCCGGAGTCTTGTTGAAAGGTTTTTCCCTTAACCCGTAAAAGTCTTTATACATGGACCAGGCCCTTGTGCCTGAGCAGGATTTCCTCTGTCAGGGTCTCAACGTCTATGACGAGTATGACATTGTGCCTGCCGATTTCCGTAACACCTGCAAAACCCTTTAATCCTTCTAAATATCCACCGAGGGACTTTATAACAATCTCCTGTCCGCCGATAAGTTCGTCTACAAGGAGTCCAACCCTGCGTTCCCCGTATCCGGAAACCACAATATATCTGCTCTCTTGATCTCCGCTTTCATGGTTGCGGGACCCGGGTTCGAAAAAATCCGATACCGGCATAACCGGCAGCAACTCTCCCCTGAGGTTATAGACTTTTTTGCCTTCTATGCTCTGAAGGTCATCCCTGCCGACGATCAGAGTTTCGGAGATTGATGACAGCGGTAAGGCAAAGGTGTTGATGCCGACCCTTACCAGCAATGACTTTATAATGGCAAGGGTGATGGGAATGGAGAGAGAAAATTGTGTGTAAATGTCTTTTTCTGTTCTTATATTTACAAATCCGCCTATCGAGGATATCCGGTCTTTAACCACATCCATGCCGACTCCTCTTCCCGACACCTCTGTTACCGTCTCTTTTGTACTGAAGCCTGCCCTGAAAATGAAACCTGTCAATTCTGTATCATCTATCTCTTTTCCGGCAGTGATAATCCCTTTTTCCACTGCCTTTCTGCGTATCATCTCCATGTCAATCCCTCTGCCGTCATCCTCAATCTCGACTATTACGTTATTGCCACGTTGAAAAGCCTTAACCTTGATGGTGCCCCGTTCAGGCTTACCCCTTCTCTTTCGCTCTTCAGGACTCTCTATCCCGTGATCCATGGCATTTCTGACAATATGCATCAGGGGGTCAACAATCTCTTCAGCGATGAATTTGTCCAGCTCGGTTTCCTCTCCAAAGACCGTCAGATCAACGGGTTTCCCTATCTCCTGAGAGTATCTCTTTACTATCTGTGCAAGGCGTAGAAATATCTGACCGATAGGCACCATACGAATCTCCAGTACCTGCTGCTGTAATTCCGACAGTCTCCTTTCAAGTCCCCGGGATGCCCTGTGCATGTCAAAGACAAGCTCGGAGTGCCCGTGGATTCCGGAGAGTTTGTCTTCTATGCGTTTAATGGCCTCCCTGGCAAGTGCAAGTTCTCCAATTGTGTTGAGTATTCTGTCAAGTTTTTCAATATCCACTCTTACAGTGGTTGAAATGCTTTTTAGTGAGGGCTGTGTTTTCCGGTCAGTTGTCTTTTCAGTCCTCCTGCCCGCAATCTGCTCGGGTGTAATGCCTAAGGATATTTTCAGGGAATCAGGGTTTTTGTCGGAAGCAAATAGTAATTTAAATCCAATAGAGTCTGGCGGCATGTCTTCCGAGGTGGGCAGGATTGATATCAACTCCCCTTCCTTTTTAATCTTTTCTGTGAGTTCAGCGAGTGCTTTGTCAAAGTCTTCAAGCGAGAAGACCGCATTTATGATGAATAGCGCCCTGTTTTTCTTTATGTTTGCTCTCAAGCGCTGTTCTTCATAATTGGAGAGTACGCTGATAATTGCCTCATCAATAATGCCGCTTAATGACTCCTGCTTTTGCCGGCTTGATGTTCTCTGCCCGAATAACTCTATATCCTTAAGGTATGGTGTTACATCGAAATCATTCCCCTGCCCGGCCTTTTTAAGCAACTCTCTCAGGATGTCAATGTTTTTGAAAAGGCATCTGATTACATCATCTGTGACCTCGATGTTTCCAAGCCTGAGACTGTCAAGAATCTCCTCAATGGCATGGCTAAGATCTTTTAGTCCCTCAAGCCCGAAGAGTCCGGAGATTCCCTTCAGCGTATGGATGGATCGAAAGAGGGCATTAACAGTGTCGGGATTAAACCCTGTTCCGGCGGAGTCCTGAAGCTCTATGAGGTGTTCCTCAGCTTCTCCAAGTAGTTCTTCTGCCTCTGAAATAAACTCTTTTTTTGATGAACTCATGAATTTAAAACCAACCGGATCTTCTCCTGAAAGTCTTCAGGTCTGAAGGGTTTTGTAATATAAGCCTCTGCGCCAAGTGCCAATCCCTTCTTTTTATCCTCCTCCGACCTTTCAGTACTTACGATGATTATAGGGATATCTTTATATTGTGGTGTGGTTTTTGCGAAGTTGATCAGTTCAATACCGTTTATGTCGGGCATGTTTATATCTGTTATTATCAGGCTGAACCCTTCGGTAGGGAGTATTTTGAGGGCCTCAAATCCGGTGCCTGCCTCAAAGACATGATACTCCTCTCCAAGGTCCTCAATAATTGTTCTCATCATGGAACGGGTTGATTCGGAGTCTTCTACCACAAGTATGTTTTTCACTTCTCACCTCCGGATTTCCGACCATGGGCCGGGAATAATGGCCATCTACAGTAAATGTTTTGGTGTACAGTTTGTTGGTCTGAGTGTGAGTGTAAGGAGTTTAGAACAAAAGCCGGGAAAGAGACCCTGTTTCCGGATGCAGGGGATTATATTAGTCATAAGTTGCCTCACCGCCGTGAAGCACCTGCCATGCTACGGTATGTGCAGCTTTCAGCTCAGGGAGCCAGTGGCTTTGCTCAAATAGCTTCACAATTGAAGTATATCAAGAAAAAATCCATGCTGTCAACAAATTCTCATTGCCCGAAAATGACGGGAGGAAAGGAATTAACCCCTGTTTGGTCTCAATTTTTGAGTGTGGTCCTGTTGTTTTGGTATTTGACAATCGAAAGTCCTGCAATATAAGCTATAAAGTAAAGGGAGGTATTTATGAACGGGGCAAGTTCTTTCAGGAGTTTCGGACTGATTTTCGTGCTTCTGCCCATACTTGTGGCCCTGTCGGGCTGCAGCGCCGATTCCACTGTTGAGTCTCAGGAGACAATTGCAACTCGGGAGACACGTGAGGCTCAGGATGTAACGGTTCAACCTGAAGAAGACCAGACAGGTGTGATCAGAAACCCGGCGATGGGATGGGTGTTGTATGCTGATGCATTTGCTGATTTCCCGCAGGCCAATGCATATTGGGACAGCCAGGACCCTTATGCAGGAAGTGCGAGCATATTTTATATAAGACTTCCATGGTCCCAGCTTGAACCAACAGAAGGTGTTTATGCCTGGGAGTACGAGCAGAACTTTAAAGACCTCATTCAGGGTGCACTGGACAGGGGGCTCAAGCTTGCCTTCCGCATCTATGTCGACAGTGAGGGCTCTTACCAGCAGGCAACCCCCGGGTATGTAATAAGTGCCGGAGCTGAAGGAATTGTCGATGCAAACGGCCGGTGGAACCCCTATGTTGACGATTCTGTTTTTCAGGAGAAGTTCTCCTCGTTTCTTAATGCCTTTGCCAGTAAATACAATGACCCTGCTGTTGTCGATTTCGTTGACGGTAATGGTCTTGGACGCTGGGGGGAAGGGAATCAACTGAAGTTGCTGGGGGATGATGTATATGGTGTGCTCCGCTGGATTACCGGAACGTATGCCGCAAACTTTACCCGCGTACTTCTGGGTGTGCAATACAATAAAAGCTCAACCGGGTTTGGACTGGACAACATGGATGCTGTTGCCCTCGGAGAACACGGATATGTGATACGCAAGGACACCCTCGGTCTTCCATACTGGTTCATTGAGGCCGATAAGGAGAGGATTCGCAGTCACTTTCCCGGAGTTCCCTTTTACGGGGAGAATGTTTATCAGTACCTTCAGTCCCGTCAGAGGTGGGCAGATGATTATGATACACTGTATGCAGCACTTGAGGCAGTCCTCAATGATGCCTTGTCCCTGCATGCAAACACACTGGACCTGCGCATTCCTGAAGATACGGAGGCGTGGTTTTCAGAGGCCCCCGACCTCGTACAGGAGTTTATCGTCAGGGGAGGATACCGTTTGATTCCTGCGGAAATTACCTACCCTGACAGGATAGGGCAGGGAGGAGCGCTAACTATCGCACATACATGGAAAAATACAGGAGTCGGGGTGCTGCCAAATAATAAGCCCCAATGGAATTACAAGTACAAGGTTGCCTTTGCCTTGATCGACCCTGCAACAGAGCAGGTTGTATTCAGTGCCGTTGACGGGGCGGCAGAGCCTTCTGACTGGATAGAAGGGGGGCAATATTCCTACACACTGAAGGTTTTTCCTGATTCAGTGCCGGCAGGGAGCTACAAGCTGGGATGTGCAATCATAGACTCCACCATGGATAACACGCCTGCCATTAATCTTGCAATCCTGAACGAAAAAACAAATTCCGGCTGGTATATTCTGGGCGATATATTGGTGAAATGACGATGCTTTTTAATTGGTGATAACCGGGAGCAGCCTTAAGGCTGCTCCCGGTTATTTTACGTTTTTACCATTGAAAAGCTACATTGGCACTGGCTCCAATCTCTTCTTTTGCAAAGTCGTATACACCGGCAACGTCTAATCTTAACCCAAGGAGTCCTAATCCAAGACCTGCTGTGGCCACAAAGTTTGATCCGCTCTCTGCCACGTTCTTGTATCCTCCTGCCCTGACGGTGAAGAGATCACTTAGTATCTTCCCCCTCGTACCAAGGGCCTGCTCGAATCCAACAGCAAGCTGCCGCTCTTTATATCCCGGTGTAAGGGTTTCGTTGGATGTAATATCTATATCAAGTGCAACAGTTGCACCCCTCCATGGCAGGAACGCAGCGCCAGCCCTTACCTGGGGGGCTATCTCTATATTGCTGCCCTTTGCAGAGGAGAATGATGGGCTTGTAAGGTACTTTCCCACGGCTCCAAGCCTTAACCTCGCCAATGGCATCCAGATTACACCAATATCCCCTGTTATCTTCTGGTCTGTTCGTTTGTTCTTTTTTACCTCATCCGCAATATTAGTATCACTGGTATTAAAGGCAGAGATAGAGTAGAAGTAAGTAGCGGCATCCATAAATTTAACAGTACCTCCAACGTGGAGTGTATCACTGAGAAACCCGTGTGCCAGGCTCAGACTGTATTCAACAGTCTGTAAACCGGTGAGGTCTATTTCTGACCTGTTGTTGGCGATAGACTGGGGGTCTAACAATGGGTGGGTGGCATTAATATTAACCAGGTCGAGTCTTGGTACTGCATTTGCGTAGCCTATCCCGGTTACCCCTATTGCCAGGGCTATACCCTTTATCTCGGCACTTGCAATAGCCCCTGCCTGGCCATTGAGGTCAATACTGCTGCCCTCTTTGTCTAATTTTTTGAGTATATCAACTAATCGGGCAACATCTGCTGAATCTGCATAGAAGGCTGGATCATTAATTGCTCTGCCATCAAGAACATTGTCGATATCGTCCCACAAGTCTCCAAGACCACTGTGGTCCTTGGCAACCGCCCCGATGTGCGCCCTGATATCTGTTGCCCTGCCCTGGGCACTCAGGCCGGCCGGATTCCAGTGTATAGCTGTAGCATCTGATGCAACTGCAACATGGGCTCCTCCCATACCCATAGCCCTGGGCCCCAATGTTACAAATTCCGCTGCAAAGGCACTGGTTGTCAGAAGAAGAAAAGAGAGTCCCAGTAAAAACATATGCCTTACACCTGCCATCGCCATACCTCCTTTAAATCATTCCTTTAATTTAACAAACAGTTCAGTATCTCTTGCCGAGTTGTCATTATTGCCGGATTCCTGGTTCGAAAAGTGAGTTATTTTCCTGACTTTGCCGGATGAGACCATGGGGCCAGTTTTGCCCTTTTTTCAGATTCTGTTTTTGAAGGCTTGTTTCTTGTAAAGACATCCATGCCGACAAGAGTGGATGCCCAGTCATGCCCGGGGTCGGTTTCCTGGGTAAGAAGCCAGGTTGCCGTCAAAATTTCCTGGCCGTCAATCATTTGCAGTTGTCCGGACCAGGCGGTTACAGAGTGTGAATTTCCACTTTTATTAACCCATGCCACAGTGAATCCGACGGCCTGACTCTGACCGTAAGGTTCTGTGTCTGTAGTACCTGCAAGGTTATAGATGCCTTGTGCGTCTCCGACAGCAGTCTGGTATGTTCCCGATACAGAATTTCCCTCAACCTGCAGGTTCATTTCCGAGCCCAACTCATTATACCATGCACCTTCCAATCCCATTGATTCCCTCCATGTTTTGGTGTTTTTAGGGGTTAAATATCCGGATAGGCAGTTCATATACTTGATTGATGTAAGTTTTCAGGTTTTAAGGTGGTTTCTAATCATTTCCCCCATTTTTGGATCGAGAATGATATTATAGAATCAGGGAAGACGAATATACATTACGAGAAGCTTAACAACGCAACCATCACCTCTATAATATCCCATATGTAAAGAATAATCAACTGGTCAGGGAGTATTTAGGGTTGAATTTACTCAGGGTAGCCTTAATGGAAGGGAATTTCTGTCGTCTATGTATATCTCTTTCCAGTATTTCTTTTATTTCATTGTGTCGTGGTACGGCTGTCATCTCTCCTGAATATTTATCTTCCATTTATTTCTGTTCTCCCATAAAATCCACTCTGAAAATTTGTCTTCGTACAAGTGCTTTATCCACCAAGTTTAGGCCATCGGTTGTATCCAATAGCCGGATCGTTTGAAT